>JQIA01000123.1_pt1 | contig 34101 bp, 29 predicted proteins | sample 811431 | NCBI WGS metagenome assembly JQIA01 (sample SAMN02998118, study PRJNA258478) | marine sediment metagenome | biome: marine; feature: seafloor; material: sediment; isolation source: oil-polluted sediment collected from 3 locations (0.5 km, 0.7 km and 0.9 km)... | place: USA: Gulf of Mexico ...
TAGCGCAGCCTGGTAGCGCGCTTGCTTTGGGAGCAAGATGTCGCAGGTTCGAATCCTGCCGCCCCGACCAGAATTACTAGTTAGCTTTTTCCACAGAAAAATGACGATCCAATCTCATAGTACTGAATAACCCATAAATATCTTCGGCTATATTAACAACTTTTAATTTACCGCCTTTTTGATCAAGCGAATTATGAGTCGCAATGATAATTCCAATACCAACAGAATCAACCATTTCGACTCCAGCCAGGTCAATTACCAGCTCTGAAGGAGCTTCCTGAATCTGCGTATTCAACTCTGCCCTAAACTCATTTGCCATTGACGCAACAACATCTTTACCCGGTTTTACAGTTATCTGACTACCATCCTTGTCAATTAAACTCATATTACACCTCATTTAACGATTAATGGGTTAGCTCTGCTATTTCAGATTAAACAAAAAAAATACAGCCTTTGAAGAATTACTTAGGCAAGAGAAACATCTAAAAACAAAAATCTTTGATACGTTGTAACGAATAATATCATATCTCAATTGAAAGCTCAAACAAATTATCCGCCCCCATCATTTTTATCAGCGACTATCTTCGGGTTCAAGAACAGTTAACATTTTAATATTATTATTGTTATACAAAAAACACAGGGGGCTTAACTTCAAACAGGCATTGTTAACTTATAGCATAAACCATGTTTCGCGGATTATCGTAACGAAAAAGTCATTGACACAAAAATACAACCCGTATATTTCGAAACAAGAACATTCTCCAGATTCTAAGGATAATGATTTTTTTCAACCATTAAAACTAATTATCATGGATTTAAAACTTGAATTTTTTAATTTCAAATCGTCAAAAAATTTTCTTTTCAATAGTTTCGGGACTGTTATTAACACTGGCTTTTCCAAAACCAGGTTTTTTCTGGCTTGCTTTTATTGCCTTTATCCCCTTTTTCTTTGCAATTAAAAATAGTAATGAAAAACAAAGCGCAGTTTATGGACTTATTTTTGGTCTTACTCATTTTTATTCACTACTTTTCTGGATGCTATACACCTTAAAAACATATGGTTTTTTACCGCTTTGGCTTTGTATTCCAATATTGTTTCTTTTAGCCTTTTACCTTTCTTTATATACAGCTTTTTTTTCCTGGTTCATTGTAAAGTTTTCTAAAAATATGATTTTATTTTTTATATTAACACCAAGCTTCTGGGTCTGTTTGGAGTTAATCAGATCATATGCTTTAACCGGCTTTCCATGGGAGTTGTTAGGATACTCTCAATATCAGTTTTTACCACTTATTCAGATTGCTGATATAACCGGGGTTTACGGTATTTCATTTCTAATAATGCTTGTTAACACCTCTTTATTCCTGCTGGCTCTTTTCCTGAGAAAAAATAAATGGCAGGGTCATGTTGTAACCCCGAAAACAATAATTAACTCTCTATGTGTAACAACGGTTCTTTTCCTTGTTTCAACTGTCTATGGATACTACAAAATTAATCAGGTTGATAAACTATCACATGTCGCAGAAAGTGCAGTTGTATCAGCTATTCAGGGAAATATTGATCAGTCTGTTAAGTGGAAAAAAGATAGGCAGGTTGAAACAGTTGATAAATACAGCAACTTATCCCTTGCGGCATCTTCAAACAATCCCGACCTGATTGTATGGCCTGAAACAGCTGCACCGTTTTACTATTTATATAATAAAGAACTGACATATCGTGTTACTAAAGGGATCCAAAATACCAATACAGCTCATTTAATTGGCAGCCCCTCATTCGAGAGGGTGGGTAAAAAATTTGCTTTTTTCAACAGTGCCTACGTTGCAAACGCAAAGGGAAAAGTCGTTGATAAATACGACAAGGTTCACCTTGTTCCATTCGGAGAGTATGTCCCGTTAAAAAAATTCCTTCCCTTTATCAACAAACTGACCGAGCAAGTTGGGGACTTTCTACCGGGGAAAAAAGGAAAAACCATTAAACACAAAAACTTAACACTCGGGATTCAAATTTGCTTTGAGGTTGTTTTTCCAGGATTATCCAGAGAGGCTGTAAAGAATGGAGCAAACCTGATTATAAACATGACAAACGATGCATGGTTCGGTAAAAAAAGTGCCCCTTTTCAACATTTTTCAATGGTTGTTTTCCGTGCAGTAGAAAACAGAAGAGCTGTTGCAAGGTCTGCCAACACAGGCATAAGTGGTTTTATTGACCCTGTTGGAAGACAACTTTCAACGACGGGCTTATACATTGATGCTCATATTTCTGAAAGGCTTCCGCTTCTGAAAAAAATGACATTTTATACTCTGTATGGCGATATTTTTGCTTTCCTCTGTTTTTTTCCCGTTATTCTTGCAGTTATTTATGAAAAACGTAAAAAAAATAAAATATTTACTTCTGCCTGATGATAATTTATTAATAGCAGATACATTTAATTATTAGATAAAATAAATAAACTACCGGAGGTTGTAAAATGTCCTCAGAACAGAAAAGTGCCTTAAAAGAATTCCACGTAAAATTTCAACAGCTTGAAGGCTGTCTTTGACCTTGCCGGCAAACAGCACAGGTTAATGGAAATTGAGGCTCAAATAGCACATAAAAACTTCTGGGATAATCCGGATGCAACAACTGATGTCCTTAAAGAAAGAACCTACCTTACAAATGCTATCGACAATTGGAAACAGCTGACTGAAATGGTTGAAGATACAGAAATTCTTCTTGAGCTTGCTGTTGAAGAATCTGACGATGACGCATTAAATGATGTAAAAAAACAAATAGGTGTAATTGATAAAAAAATATCAGGACTGTCTATTGAGCTGATGCTTGATGGCAAAGACGATGGGAATAATGCTATTTTTTCCATCAATGCAGGAGCTGGTGGAACAGATTCACAGGACTGGGCTGAAATGCTTTTCAGGATGTACACAAGATGGTGTGAAAGAAAAGGATTTAAGGTCAGCATTATTGACCTTCAGTCGGGTGATGAAGCCGGAATTAAAAGCGTAACATTCTCCGCAACAGGCGATAATGCATTCGGCTACCTAAAAGTTGAAACCGGTGTTCATCGCCTCGTTAGAATTTCTCCATTTAATGCCAATGGAAAAAGACAGACATCTTTCACCTCTGTCTTTGTCTATCCTGAAATAAATAAGGAAATTATCATTGAGATTGAGGACAAAGACCTTCGTGTTGATGTTTTCAGGGCCAGTGGTGCCGGTGGTCAGCATGTAAATAAAACCAGTAGCGCAATCAGAATTACTCATCTGCCCAGTGGAATTGTCGTCCAGTGCCAGCAAGAGTCATCACAACACCGAAACCGTGAAATAGCCATGAGTGTTTTGAAATCCCGTTTGTATCAGTTGCAAAAACAAAAACAGGATGAAAAACTACAGGCCCTTCATGATGGTAAAGATGATATTAATTTTGGCAGTCAAATAAGATCATATATACTCCACCCCTATCAAATGGTTAAAGATCATAGAACCAACCACGAAACAGGAAATGTTAAAGGTGTCCTTGACGGAGACATTAATTCCTTCATAGAATCGGCACTTCTTTCAGAGAAACTATAGATCATAATGGATATAAATAAGATTATCACCCGATATTATAAGCCAGGTTCCAGGGCTTATAATATTCTGGTGGCACATAGCAATATGGTGGCCGATAAGTCCGTTGAAATAGCAGCTAAAGTGCCTCACTTAAATCCAGACATCGACTTTATCAGAGAAGCCGCAATGCTTCACGACATAGGCATCTTTAAGACAAAAGCACCCGATATCGGCTGTAACGGAAAATACCCCTATCTTTTTCATGGGTTTAAGGGCAAGGAAATACTTGATTCACTTGGGTACCCTAAACATGGACTTGTTGCTGAACGACATACCGGATCAGGGATAACAAAAGAAGATATAATAAAAAACAACCTTGGACTGCCATTAAAAGATAGAGTACCTGTTTCAATTGAAGAAATCATTATCTGCTATGCTGACAAGTTTTTTTCAAAAAATCCGGATTCATTTAATAAAGAAGTGTCTTTTAGTGATGTTATTACTCTTTTAAAAGGATACGGTGAAGGCCAGGCCGAAAGGTTCATAGAGTGGGGAAAGCTTTTTGGTGAGGATGCGTTATGAAAAATGAGTTCACTATAATTAAAAACATTTTAAATATTTCTAAAGAAAATATTAACTCTCATCCCTCGATTGTTATTCCGCCCGGAGATGATGCCGCCCTCCTTCAACAAATAACAAAACCGGTTATATCAACAGATACACACCGTGAAAACATTCACTTTAAGTTAGGCTGGGCATCACCGGAAGAAATTGGTTTCAAAGCCATCACCGTTACGCTCAGCGACCTTGCGGCTTCCTATGCTGAACCCATTGCTGTTTTTATAAACATTGGTGTTCCAGACTACATCTCAGACCTTTTTATTGACAAACTTTATACAGGAATAAATCAGGCCCTTAATAAATATAACTGCGCCTTAGGCGGCGGTAATATCTCTTCATCACAAGACTTATCTTTAGACCTTTTCGCAATAGGCAATGGTGATGATGAAATATTTCCACTAAGATCCAAAGCAGAAAAAGGATATGGTCTTTATGTTACAGGGCCAATTGGGTTAGCAAAAGCCGGCCTCGATGCACTTTTGAAAAATAACAACGGGTTTACTTCAGTGATCAATAATTTTAAAAACCCCAAAGCCCGTTTTGACGCATCAAAAGTCCTGAAGTCCCATAAGGTCTCCTGCGTTATGGATATCAGCGACGGACTACTCGGAGATGCAGAACATATTGCTGTCGCATCTGATATTTCAATCGAATTATCAGTTGATACGAACTCTCTTTCAGACAATTTAACTCAATACTGCAACACGTTTAAACTTTCACCTGTCGAGTTCGCAATATCAGGCGGAGAAGACTACGAGCTCCTGTTTGCCTGTTCCGATGAAATCTTTACCGGAATTAAAAAAGATCTTCCTGAATCTTTTAAGGTTGGCAATTGTTTGAAGTTTAACGGGTCACGTATAATAGACCCTCCAGAAAATATTGAGTCATATCGTCACCGATAAAAAGTTTCCTCAAAAGCCCTCTAAAATTAAAGATAAATAGCTTGAACATTAATTTTTCCGGCGATATGTATATTAAGTCACCTGAAAACAATTTCCGCCACTAACAAACCATAAAGATCGGAGCTATGAAAAAAAATAAAAAAAAGTCTAAAACAAAACCATCGAAGCAGAAAAACTCAGTTTTAAAAGAACCTGTAAAAACATATGAACCGGAAGATAATCAGTTGAAGCTGAACAGCAATTATTTTTTATTTTTTCTAATGATTATCGTTTTTATTGGCTGTTATAAAATTATAGCACCGTATATCCATACAATCGTGTTGGCGGTGATTCTTTCAATTATTTTTTCCCCAATTCATAACAAGGTTGAAAAAATAACCAGAGGTAAAAAAAATATAGCTGCTTTTCTTTCCTGTATAATCGTAACTCTTGTTGTGATTTTACCGATAATTTTTATGATGCTGGCAGTTATTCAACAGGGGGCCAATTCTTTTGCGGGTATCTATAAATGGATTGAATCAGGTAAATATCAAAATATTATAGAGCACCCTACTGTCACAAACCTTTGGGTTTGGGTTAACAACTACCTTCCTGATGTAAAAAAATTATTTCCCGACCTTGATATAAAAAACCTGCAGATTGATAAAGTTTTAATGAAATCAACGGCAACTTTCGGTAAATCACTGTTAAACCAAGGGGGGCACATTGCAGGAAATATTACTTCTCTCACCGGAAAATTCTTTCTGATGATTTTCACCTTCTTTTTCTTTATCAGAGATAAGAAGAAAATATTTGATTATATTCTTCATCTTGTCCCTCTGGGGTCAAGTCAGGAATCACAAATAATGTCAAAAATTGAGGATGTTGCAAAATCAGCTTTACTTGGAACATTTGTTACAGCACTTGCACAGGGAGCAGCGGGTGGAATTGCTTTTGCAATCTGTGGACTTCCCGGTATTTTCTGGGGAATGGTTATGGCTTTTGCTTCACTCATTCCAATGGTGGGTACAGCTCTTATATGGATTCCGGCTACACTTTATCTTGTTATTTCAGGAAGTTTAAAACAGGCTGTGTTTATGGTCGTTTGGTGTATCGTTGTTGTTGGCGGTCTTGATAATTTTGTACGCCCTCTTTTTATGCAGGGGGCGGCAGATATGAGTACTCTTTTGATATTTTTTGCCATCCTTGGCGGTATTAATTGTTTTGGGCTCATCGGTCTTTTATATGGCCCTCTGATTTTTGGCCTCGCAATGGTTCTTTTATACATTTACAACATGGAGTTTCATGATTTTTTAACACGGCAGGATAACAGGTAGGTTTAGTTTTTTTTGCTGAAAACTGCTCTTTCAACTGAAGATTTTCCAAATTTTGTTAAAATTGAGTCGATTGCTTTTTCCGCCTTCTCCCAGTTTTCAAGGCTCTCATTTTTTTCTTCAAACATTGAACTCTGGGAGAGTTGCACTTCCGGAACAAGGCTCGCACAACCGACACCAATCAACCTTATTTTTTTCTGACAATTCTCTTTTTCAAAAAGTAAAACAGCTTCTTTATTGATAGTTTTAGCCGACTGGGTTGACGTGTCCAGTGTATGCCTTCTTGTTACCTGTTGAAAATCTGAAAAGGTAATTTTAAGGGTTATTGTCTTTGCCCTGACCTTTTTTTTGCGAAGCTGCCTTGCAATATCATCCGACTGAAATAAAAGGAATTTTTTAATCTCAGTCGGTTTATCGATATCTTCCGAAAATGTTGTTTCTGTGCTGATCGACTTTCTAACTGATTTATTCGATACTATAGAAAAATCAATCCCCTTCGACAGTTTTTTTAACCTTGCCCCTTGTATGCCAAGCACTTTGGTCAAAGTTGATTCGGATATCTTGTCAACATCTCCAAGTGTTTTAACTGATAGTTTTTCAAGGTTTTTATAGGTTGCTTTACCAACACCAGGAACTTTTTTTATATCGAGTTTTTTTATAAAGCTATGTACGTCACCTTTCGTTATAATTGTAATTCCATCCGGTTTATTTAAATCTGAAGCTATTTTTGATAAAAACTTCAATGGGGCACCACCAACACTGCATGTAAGACCTGTTTTTTCATAAATTGTTTGTTTAATTTTTAAAGCTGCGACCTCCGGTTCTCCGATAATCCTTTCACAACCGGTTATGTCAAGGTAGGCTTCATCTATCGAAACAGGTTCAACTACAGGTGTAAACTCATAAAGAAGGTCAAATATACTTATTGATATTTCCTTATAGCGACTCATTCTCCCCCGAATAAAAAGACCTTCCGGACAAAGTTTTTTTGCTTGAAAATATGGCATTGCAGAATGAACACCAAATTTTCTGGCTTCATAGCTTGCCGTAGAAACAACTGATCTCTTGGACTGCCCACAGATAATAACCGGCTTACCTCTAAGCTCAGGGTTATCAAGCTGCTCCACAGAAGCAAAATACGCATCCATATCGATATGAAGAATCATAAGGGTTTTCTATATTTACGCTGTAAAGATTCCTGCAATCGCCACCCAGGAGTCTTTTTTCATTATTTCAATAACATTGAAACCGGTTTCTTTCATTTTATCTGAAATCATTTCAGATTTTTCTTCCAGAATTCCGGAGCAGATAAAAAGACCGTTCTTTTTTATAACCTTGTGTATATCCGGTAAAAGCTCAACAATAATTTCTGCTAAAATATTAGCTGCAACAAGATCGTATTTTTCATTAATTGTTTCAGAAAGATTTCCCTGTATCAAAGAAAACCCGGCAGGATCTACATTGTTCAAAAGAAGATTTTTTTCAGCCGTTTCTATCGCAACTTCATCAATATCTGTTCCGGTAATTTTTGAAGCATTAAACAGATCAGCAGCAACCATTAGTATCCCTGAACCTGTTCCAATATCTAAAAATGAAATACCTTCTTTACAATATTTATCCATATATTGGAGACACATGTCTGTTGTTGCATGGGTACCTGTTCCAAATGCCATACCAGGATCAATTTCTATTATCATCTCATCGCCTGATACTGTATAATCCCGCCATGTTGGTTTCACAACGAGTCTGTCTGTAATTTTAACCGGTTTAAAATATTCTTTCCACTTTTCCGACCAATCCTCATCAGCAATAGTACTATAAACCAGTTCACAATTCAGCCCTTCACTGATTAATGCGTTTATACCTGTTTCAATTGTTTTTAATTTCTCCTCTGAATCTTCCGATGCCGGTACATAACCGGAAACAGAAAAATGCTCGGGTTTTGTGACCGGGCCTGGATCCCAACCTTCAGCCGGTTCCAGATCTGGCCTTTCTATTGCAACACCCCCGGTATCAGCTTCTTCAAAAACATTTGAAATTAACTCTTCAACCATTATCTCTTTTTCAGGTTTAAACAGAACTTTTACTTCTATCCATTTCACGATTATTATCCTTTTATTTTATATTGTAATTGATGCAGTATATAGATGGCTAAGGAAAAGGTTCCATATACAAGATTTAGTGATTGGCCAGGCTTGAAGTAGTACACCTGGTACGTCAAAAGTCTGGCCAATCGCTAAAGTGAAGTAGATGGGACTTTTTACGACGCCATCATAATTTCCAGTTTTCTTTGGCAGGGTTAAAATAACCATGTTGAAGGAGTGGAAATTTTTTTCTAAGCATGTTTATTACATTATCCATACCCAAAGGAGAGCTTTGACTATCAGCCGCCAACATAACGTCATAATAAATCACAGGGTCAAAATTTAAATTTCGCCACTGAATGAAATTAATTTTATATTTATCTATAAAGTCAACAAGAGCTTCATATTCTTCAACTGAATCTGTAATTCCAGGTGTGTTTAGATAATTTATAGAGATAAACCCACCTTTTTTACCTGCAATTTCTATACTTTGAAGAACATCTTCAAAACTGTATCCTGCAGGTCTGAAGTAAGCATTATAACAGTCTTTTCTAACACTGTTCAGACTAACCCTAATACTATCAAGCCCGGCATCAAACAGATTTGAGACTACTTCAGGTCTGCTGGCATTTGTATTTACATTAATTGTTCCCTCAGTTGTTATTGATCTTATTTTACTAATGGCCGGCTCTATTGATTCAGCTGCCAAAAGTGGATCTCCTTCACAACCCTGACCAAAACTGACCACACTTTTTTCAACTTTATTTATATGCTCTACTGCAATTTCTGTTATTTCATCGGGTGTTGGAGTAAATGTAATTCGTTCCTGACAACAAGAAATCTGATCTGTTTTTTGTAGTGAAATACAGCCAAGACAATTTGCATTACAATGCTGTGAGGTTGGCAGGGGAGCTTCACACCTCCCTACAAAAAAATTTTTTGCTGCCGGACAACCATAAACCTGAGCACAACGTTCAAGATGTTTTCTTAATCTATTTTCAGGATATTTTTTTCTTATCGTTTTAACACCTGAATTCACCTTTGCTTCCGGCATAAGACGTAAATCCTGTCTTTTTTCCTTATCCACAAGTATCGCTGCCGACCTAAAACCGCCACTACCCCAACCTGCTGCTCCGTATGAGAAAAGAGGTAAAATACCAGCATTTTTCCTTTCTTCATATGCACTTACATAAGAATTTACATAACCAGGTGAGTTAAAAACAGCGACAGGAAAAATTTTTTCATTTTTATTATAAGGATTTACATCAAGAACTTCAATTTCCCCTGTAATAATATTAAATATGATCGGCATACGATCCGGCAAAAGCATCTGCTCACTACCAAATGGTGTTTCTACTGTATTTTCAAAGGTTAAAGGAACCAATTGTTCACCAGCCATTCCAACAGCAGCAAATCCTTCAAGGTCAAATATTTCACCTTTCTCAGAAGCAACAACAGCCGTAACATACTGTATACTATCTATATTATTCATTTTTTATTTCATTTTTCTCATAAAGGTTAAAAAAAAACAGCCCATTTAATTTAGTAAAACAAATCATTTTATAAATAAAACAATTATTTGTTTTACACATCAGGTAAATTAGCATAAAATCACCTCGTTTAAAAACTATAATATATTCATTTATTTATATATGTTTTTGAATTTTTTTAATTATCAATGATAAAAGGTAATTGTTAAGGATTATAAATATTTTCTCAACCAAGGAATGTAATTTGTTAAAGACAGTAGTACAAAAATTAAAAAATATTTTTTCAAAAAAAAAATCACCCATACCGTTTGCTGAATACTCACAAGCAAAAATTGCAGAGAAACAGGACGTTATAGAACAAACACCAAAAAGAGATACTAAAAAGCCCGAAAAACCTAAAAAACAAGTTGTTCAACAAAAAAAAGCACCTGTTAAAAGAAAAAAACCCTGGACTCCTGCTCAATACCCAATACCAAAAGTCGACGGAAAGTTAAGGTTTCATGATCTTGATCTTACTAATTCTGTGATGCATGCAGTTGCTGATTTAAAATTTGAGTACTGTTCTCCAATACAGGCAGGAATTTTACCGGAGACTATTAAAGGTTCCGATGCTATTGGTAAGGCTCAAACCGGAACAGGTAAAAGTGCTGCTTTTATTATAACCATTATTTCCCGACTTCAAAAAAACCCTTTAAAGGGGGGGCCAAAACGAGGACTTCCCAGGGCTTTAATTCTGGCGCCGACTCGTGAACTTGCTGTTCAAATTGAAAAAGACACTTTAGAACTGATAAAATACACACCGTTTAAAGTCATTTCTATCTATGGCGGTATGGGGTATGAAAAACAAAAATCACTTCTTAAAACAAAATCATACGACATTGTTATTGCAACACCCGGACGCTTAATTGATTTTGCTTATCAGAAACTGATTAAGTTGAGTAATATAGAAATTCTTGTATTAGATGAAGCAGATAGAATGCTCGATATGGGTTTTATTCCCGATGTAAGAAAAATTGTTTATCAAACACCGCATAAAAATAAACGACAGACAATGTTTTACAGTGCAACTTTCAGCCCAGAGGTTTCCCGCTTATCAGAACAATGGACAAAGGAACCTGTGTTAATTGATATCGAGCCTGAAAACATAGCGACACAAACAGTTCAGCAAATTGTCTATCTTACAATAAACAGTGAAAAGTTTACCCTTTTATACAACATCTTGAAAAAAGATGCTGTAGATAAGGTATTAATTTTCACGAACAGAAGGGATGAAGCCAGAAAACTTCATCAGGAACTGATTCGATATGATTTTAATGCTGCTCTCATCTCTGGTGAAGTACACCAAAAAAAGAGAATGTCTGCCTTAGAATCTTTTAGAAGTGGAAAAACACCGATACTGGTTGCAACAGATGTTGCCGGTAGAGGGATTCATATAGACGCAATCAGCCATGTAATTAATTATCACTTACCGGAAGAACCAGAAAATTATGTTCATAGAATTGGCCGAACAGGTCGGGCTGGAGCAAGTGGGATTTCAATAAGCTTTGCAAGTGAAGATGATTCTTTTCAGATTCCTGATATTGAAACATTTCTTGAAGATAAACTTATTTGTGAACACCCGGATGATTCTTTGTTGGAAGAAATACCAGTAGCTCCAAAAAAACCAGCGGCCAAACCACAAAAAAAGAGGGTTAACCAAAACCCAAGAAATTACAAAAAAAAGACTTACAGTAAAGGAAAAAATAATTACAGGGGAAAGAATAAAAACGCCAGTAAAAAATAAATGGTAGTCTCCCTGATAATAATTATCAGGGAGACTATCATTTCATAAAATTTCAAATATCACCCAGAAATCGTCTATTAAACACCTATCTATCTTACAACAACACAAACAAACCCATACCTGAACATACATACAACAAACCAAGCTCTAAAATCGTCAGTTTAAAGCCTTAAACTGAGTGGTGTCTCCCCATGTCAACTTTTTCTTTTAAAAACAAAAGCTGTCCAGCCTGATTCTGACTTTTCCCAGATTTTATCAAACTTTTTACCTATAAATTTATTTTCAATTTTTTCTTTCTCTTCGACTTTAATTCCAGATAAAAATAAAAAAGATTCTGATTTAGTTATTCGCACAAAAGTATCATATAAATCTATCAGAGTCGGAAACCTGAGGTTTGCAAAAATAAAGTTATATTTCTTGTTTAAATCGAATGTTTTATCAACTGTTATTTTATTACTTAATTTATTTTTTAAAATATTATTTTTTGCTTCATTCAATGAAATATTATCTATATCACAGGCATGAGCAGTTGTAACACCCAGTAAAACACCAGCAATTACCAAGACACCAGAACCAGTTCCTATATCAAGGGCTTCTGTAGGTTTTTCAAAAAGCTGCTTATCTTTTAAAATAAAATCTATAGCCTGAAGACTTAATCTGGTCGTCGGATGTGTTCCTCTTCCAAAAGATATTCCCTTTTCAATTACTACGTAAACATCTTTTTCAGAGTTTTTAAATTTAATCTGTGGTGGTGTTAATAAAATTCTTTCTGAAATTTTAACGGGTTTACTGTATGAAATCCCCAGAAAAGATCTTCCGAAATCATTAGAATATTCTAATTCACCAGATGAAATAAGTTCTTTAATACAGTTTTTAACTTGTTTGGTTGTGGTTTGATTATTAGACTTAATATACTTAGATACATCTACCGGGGTGAGTTTTTTTGTTTCATTCCCGATAAAATCAAGAATTATCTTCTTAATTTTATCGGTGTTTTTTTTCGAGTATTCCATTTATTCACATTCCAAACCTTCTTTTTCAAGAAGGTTTGAATACCAGACAGAATATTCGTACATACCTCTAAACTTATCATTATCATTCATAAGACCTAAGGCTATCTCCAGAACACCTTCACCATAGATGACAGAGTGCGTTTCATCTCTATGTCCCTGCAAAAACTCTCTGACCAATTCCTGTGCTGTTCTTTTAGTAACATCCTTTCTAATATCTATAGGGTCTTTTGGCTCAGCAAACGGGTTCCACTCATCATAACCCTGCTTTAAAATTCTTTTCTGCCCCCTCTTACCCATTGCATCAAAAATAGATTTTTTCCGTTCTTCCTGTTCTTTTTGAGAAAAAGTTTCCATTTAACTATCCTATTATCTGTAGATTGCTATCTATTCCAAGATAGTCTTCATTGTAATCCGTTAACAAAGCCATAGAAACAGGAGTAAGAATATCACCCATTTTATTGTGTTTCGAATTAACTTCCTTCACAAGGTCTGTTGAAATTTTATACAATTGCTTGTAAACAACGTCCATGTTTAGTGTCGGATATTTTTCCCCTTTATCAAAACCTGACAATCCACAAATATGAGCAAACCCATTTGACGATGAAGGTATACCACTAACCCTACAAGCTATTGGTCTGTTGTCATACATCATACATTTGTTTTCTTTACTTAATAAGGGACATTTTACTTTTTCACGAGATAGTTTTCCAATAATCTCAATATTTACCTGCTCTGATTTTGATTCCTGAGCTATTTTTTTCTTTAATTTATATATCTTTCTATCTGTAGTATTAGCTTCTGTTATAATCTCATGTTTAACTTTCCCTGTATAAAGATCATTAAATTTTGTCTTCAAATACAAAGCTTCAACAAATGTTAAGTCAAAAATAGCATAACAACATTCATAACAACCATTGTTACAGTTAACTTCATTACTGAATTCATTTTCTACTTTTCGGAATGCATCATCAACCTGTTTTACAAGGTTTTCATATTTATCAAAATATTTTGTAAAATCCATATCTACACCTTTTGTTTCACGTGAAACATTTATTTACCTATACAAAAAGAATTGAATATTCCATCCAATACATCTATTTTTTTATTTTCCCCTATTATTGTATACAGACAATCCAAGGCTTCATTTACATCTATAGCAATCAGGTCATAAGTCATTTCAGTTTTAAAACCTTCAACAATTCTTTCGCAATTATCTATAGTTTTAATAATTAAATTATTATGTCGTCTGTTGGGTACAATAGTATCTCTGTTTTCAGGACTTTCTTCTGTAATTTTATCTGTAATTTGTTTTTTTAACTCTTCTATTCCCTTATTATTTAAAACAGATATTTTAGCATCAATTTTTATATCTATATCTATATTGTCATCAAGATCAGTTTTGTTTTGTACTACGATTATGTTTTTATCTTTATTATTTTTAACTATGTTTATTATGTTTTCAATTTGTTCTTTTGAAATTTCATTGTTCTTTTCAAATAAAACAATTAACAAATCAGCTTTTGATATATTTTCTTGAGCCTTTTTTATCCCAATTTTTTCAACATAATCTTCAGTTTCGTGTATTCCTGCTGTGTCAGTAATCAAAAAAGGTATTCCATCAATATTTATCAATTCTTCTATTGTATCTCTCGTTGTACCTGGAATTGATGTTACAATAGACTTATCTTTGTTGATTAGTTTGTTCATTAAACTTGATTTGCCTGAATTTGGCGGCCCTGAAATTACTATTTTTATTCCATCTCTATATATATTTGAATCATCAAAGTTTTGTTTTAAAGTTTCTAATTTTTTAATTACATTTTCAGAAATCACTTTTTCAAAATATCTTTCATCAATTACATCTGCAACATCTTCAGGAAAATCAACAACAGCCTCAATATTTTTTTGAAGTTCTTGTAATTCGAAAATGACTTCAGAAATTTTTTCTTTCAGCTCACCTTTTATTTGCGACAGAGCCATATCAAGCGATGTTTTTGTTTTTGCATTTATTATATCAATAACAGCTTCAGCTTGTGTTAAATCTATTCTACCATTTAAAAAAGCCCTTTTTGTAAACTCGCCGGATTCTGCTAACTCGGCACCATTATAGAGTATTAAATCTAAAATTTTTTTTAAAACAATTGGGCTTGAGTGTGATTGTATTTCAACTACATCTTCTGCAGTATAAGATCTTGGTGCTTTCATATAGATAAATAAAACTTCATCTATTATGTTTTCACTATTATCTATTATATTTCCATAATAAACTTTATGTGATTCTAATTTATTATTTTTTGAAGGTTGGAATATTTTTATTCCAATAGAGAGGGATTCTTTACCTGAAATTCTAATAACACCTATTCCGCCTCTTCCTGTTGGTGTTGCGATAGCGGTTATTGTGTTGTTATTCATTATTATTCCAAATCACTAAAAATATTAAGTTTTCATATATTAAAATAAAAAAACCTATTTTGCAACTTAAAGCAAAACAGGTCTTTTTTAATTTATGTTATTTCTTTTAATTTTTTACTTTTTTCTTTCTTCCTCTTTTTGGGAAAATAACCAGTCGCCTGTAATATCCCTCACCCATGCTTTGTGTTCTTATTTCTTTATTTTCTTTTAAAGTAAGGTGTATAATTCTTCTGTCTTGTGATGACATCTGGCTTATAGTTGAAGGTTTACCAGTCTTTACAACTTTTTCTGACATTCTTAATGCCATCTTTTCAAGATTTTCTCTTCTTTTTTCCAGATAACCTTCTACGTCAATTTGAACTCTTTTTCTTTCTAATGTATGTTTATTTACAATTTTATCTACAATATATTGTATTGCTTCTAAAGTTTGTCCTCTTTTACCAATTATTATCGCTGAATCTTCACCTGTTATAAAAAACTTTATAACTTCATTTTCAACTTCAGATTCAATTTGAATATCAGTAGATATATACGCTAGTATCTTTTCAACAACTTCCTTAGCTATATCTTCAGAAGATCTTCCTTTAAAAAAATCTGAAATAATCTTTTCCCGTTTTGGATATACTTCCTCATTTTTAACACTTACAGGTGGTTTCTTCGGTTTTTCTTTTTTTACATTTTGTTTAGTATTTTTATTTTGCGGTTGTTTAGTCTGTTTTTTTTGTTGATTTCCACTATTGTTTTTTGGCGTATTTTTAACTGTCTTTTCTTTTTTTGGTACACCAAAAGCTTCATCTACTAAACTTGATATACTTTCCGTTTTTTCTGTACTTACGACAACACTTATCTTTGCTTTTTTTCTACCGATTATTGAAAAAATTCCACTAGAACCAGCTGATATTATATCATATTTAATATTCTTTTTTGATATATTTAGTTTTTTACAAGCTAATTCTATCGCAGCATCAACATTCTTGCCTTCAAATTCTCTACAAGAATTCATTTAAACCTCCAGGTTATGCATTCTTTTTCATTACATAGTATTGCTGTGATATTGAAACTACATTGTTAACTAACCAATATAGTACGAGTCCCGATGAAAAATTAACAAAAATGACCGTCATAAACAGTGGCATTAACATCATCATTTTTGCTTGCATAGGATCTCCAGCAGGTGGTGACATCTTTTGTTGTAAAAACATAGATGCACCCATTAGTAGGGTTAAAACAGGAATACCAGTTGGTTGTTCAAAGTAAGGAATTGCAACACCAAAATCAAACAATCTGTCAGGTGCTGAAAGATCCATAATCCAACCAAAAAACGGTGCATGTCTTAATTCTATAGCTGAGTATAACATTCTATAAAAAGCAAAGAAAATTGGCATTTGAACTACCATTGGTAAACAACCACTTAATGGATTAACTTTATATGTTTTATAAAGTCCCATCATTTCCTGGTTCATTTTCTGCTTATCATTTTTATACTTTTCTCTTAACTCAGCTACCAGTGGCTGTAGTTTTTTCATATCATTCATTGATTTATAGCTTTTTGTTCCTAACGGCCAAAAAACAATTTTGAAAATCAATGTTAGAATTATAATGGCAATTCCATAATTTGAAAAAATATTTTCATAGATGATATTCATTAACATCAAACATGGTTTTGCAATAAAATCAAACCAGCCAAAATTAACTACTTTATCAAAATTTGAACCAATATCTTTTAATATTTTTAGTTTTTTAGGGCCTGCATATATATCAAATGATATTGATTTTTGATTACCACTGTTAATATTTCCGGTATTCTTTACTATCTGTGCATTAATTATTCTTTTATTATTCGCATTATACCCAAGATAAATTTCAGCATCTTCTTTTATATGCGGAATAATACCCGTCATAAAATACCTATCTTCAATAGTAACCCATTCTATATTACCTTTAAAAACACCATTTTCATCGATATCTTTTACGTTTATTTGTTCAAGATTTTTATTTATATATAGAGATGGGCCTTCAAAAGCAAATCCGGTTTTATCAGAAATAATATTTTTTACAGAAATTGACAAATTATCGTTTATTGTTCTGTTAGATCCATTTTTTATATTAACATCTAATCCTATCAAATATGATTTTGGGTCAAATTCATATGTTTTTTCTATAACTATTCCATCTGTTGTCACATATGAATACATTAACTTCATTTTTGTTTCTTTAAGTTCTATTTCTCTTTGTGTGTTATCACACTTAAAAAAACTTGATTCTGATAAATCTATATTCTTATTATTAAATGAAAGTTCATAACTTCCGTTAATAATATCTTCTGAAATAAGTTCTTTCAATTTTGAGTCTTTTTCATTTTTTTCTTTGTATTTATTCAGTTTGAAACTTTTAAAAACTGCGCCTTTATTCGAAATTTTTAACTGATAAAGAGGCGTTTTGATAGATTTAACTTCGACTGTTTCAGTTGTTATTTGTTTTTGCGGTGTTATTAAATCAACATTATTGTTTATAACTTTCTGCTGTTGTTCTTCGTTATTATCCTGTTTTTTAACCTCCTCTGTTACTTTAGTATCCGAGTTAACAATTTCTGGTTTTGGCGTAAAAAAATACGTCCATACAAAAAAAACAAGTAACGATAAAGCAATCGCTAAAAATAAGCGAGTCTGTTCCATAAAAACTCCCGTTAAACAAATTTTATCATAAGAATGGAAAAGAATTATGGCAGAGGATCATATCCACCTGGGTGGAATGGATGGCATTTTAAGAGTCTTATAACTGATAAATATAAACCTTTAAAAACACCATAATTTTCAAATGCCTGATATGCATATTCTGAGCAGGTTGGATAAAATCGACATGATGGTCTTGTAAATGAAGAAATAAATATTTGATAAAATCTTAACAATTTTAAAATAATATTTTTAATTATTTTTTCCATTATCAATTTTATTAAAAACTTTCCTTAAAGATTCAAATATTTCTTTATTAGTTTTGCCTGCAACATACTTTTTTGCGATTACTATTATATCAATATTATTAGAAATTATAGACCTGTTCCGTCGAAAATAATCGCGTATAATTCTTTTAATCCTGTTTCGAGCTACAGCATTTCCTATTCTTTTAGATACAGTTAACCCAATACGTGAATTATCAAATACATTTTCTTTAAATATTAAGTAGAATTCTTTATTTTCAACTTTTATACTGTTTCCCCTCAGATTATTAAATTCATAAGATTTTAATAATCTGAGCTTCTTATCAAAAATAAAACTCACGTAAATTTATTATCCTTAATTTCTAAGCTGATAATTTCTTTCTGCCTTTTGCTCTTCTTTTCTTAATAATTCTTCTGCCTGCAGTTGTTGACATTCTTAATCTAAATCCATGTTTTCTTGATCTCTTAATTCTGCTTGGCTGAAATGTTCTTTTCATCTTTTTAAACCCTTACTTTTTATATTATATTTGTAATTAAAACTATATTTTCACAAGTAAATAACCGAAAAATTTAAACATAAAATTTGTATTTTGTCAATCTTATTTTTTATGTTCAGTAATTTCGAACTCTTCAATGTGAAATTTATTATTCTTATAAATTTTTATATTCTTACCAATTTCATATTCTAATTTTAACATTGTATTTGTTTCTTCCTGGGTAATATAATCAGCCATTTCATTATTAACATAAATATTAAATTCATCACCTTTCATGTCATAATAATGTCTTTTTAACTGTCTGTATATATTTTTAATAATTGATTTTTTAGATAAAACAAACCCATCACCATTACAGTTTTTACATGTCTCACATAAAGTTTTATTTAATGATTTTCTTACCCTTTTTCTTGTCATCTGAATTAGTCCAATCTCAGACATAGGTAATATATTTGTTTTATTTTTATCTTTTTTAAATTTATCTTTTAAATCTTCATAAGTTTTTTCTCTATTTTCTTCTTTTTCCATATCAATAAAATCTATAATAATAATACCACCAATATTTCTTAGTCGTATTTGATATGCAATTTCTTTTATAGCTTCCATATTTGTTTTAAATATGGTCTCTTCAAAATTTTTCTTACCTATATATCTCCCGGTATTAACATCAATGGATGTTAATGCTTCGGTATGTTCAATTACAATATACCCACCGGATTTTAACCAAACCTTTTTTCGTAAAGCTCTTGAGACATCACCTTCTATATTATAATAATCAAAAATCGGATCCGGGCCTTTGTAGAGCTCAATTTTTACATTAAGCTCCGGCATAATTTTACTCAGAAAGCTTTGAATTGACTTATATCCAACTTCTGTATCAATAATTAACTTATCTGCTTCATGGGTAATCAAGTCCCGAATCGCCCTGAATGTTACTTTTAAATCTCTATGTAAAACGTAAGGTGAACTGTGTTTTCTATATCTTCGTTTGATATTTTCCCAGGAATTTACAAGCATATTCATTTCAATTTTAAGTTGCTCTTCATCTATTTTTTCGCTTGCTGTTCTGAAAATATATCCAAAATTTACATCTCTTATTTCACTGATAATACCTTTTAATCTATTTCTTTCATCTTCATCTTCTATTCTTTTTGAGATGCCAATATGGTCAACACTTGGCATTAAAACCAAATATCTTCCAGGTAAAGATATATATGTCGATACCCTTGCACCTTTACTTCCTATAGGTGCTTTTACAACCTGGACCATTATCTGCTGGCCTTCTTTTAGTATTTTTTCTATAGGAATATTTTTCTTTTTTATTTCTTCATTATTTTCCGGCTCGGTTTTTTCATCACTAACCGAATCTCTTTTATCCTGAGGTGGTTGGTTTTTTTCGAGATTCTGCTTTTGTATTACATCGTCAATATATAAAAATGCGGCCTGTTTAATTCCAATATCCACAAATGCTGCCTGCATTCCTGGAAGAACTCTCTGCACAACACCTTTGTATATATTTCCATTTATATTTTCGTCATCATTTCTTTCGATAAATAACTCTACAAGGTTGGAATCCTCAACAAGGGCAACGCGTGTTTCATTTTCTGTTACGTTAACTATTAATTCTTTATACATGTCAGATTTCTACTTTTTTAGTAATTTTTTAATTTAATAATATCCATCGTTTTAATAAGCTCGTCAGAAAGAGAAAATACTTTTTTTACAACAATTTCAGGCCGGACGGTTATTCCATCTATTTTTATAATATCTATCTCTAATTCAGTTGAATTATTAATTTTTATTATTTTTACAAATTCTTTTAACTCTAATTCTCTTATTTTTCCCTTTTTATTTGTTTTCTCAATTAACACACTTTCTGTATTATTAAAATGTTCAAGTTCATTTTCTTCAAATGAATAATTATCTATTTTAATTATAAATTTATTATTGTCCTTTTCTCTGCCTTCGAATTTATTATGAATTGTTTTACACTCTTTAATATCTAATCCTTCAGGCAACTTAGGATTTATTATTTCTTTTATATTCTCTATGGGATACGAATCGTATGTTTGAATGATAAAAAACTCATCATAACTCTCATAACCCAAGGGTAGTGGATTATTAAAAACAATTTTTACCATTGGATTAAAACCACTGGAATATTTCACAGGAACTTCTGCTCTTATTATTGAACTTGTAAAAATATTAATAAGTTCTAAGTGTCCAAAATATTTAGCTTTTCCTGTTTTAGAATATTTAACTTTTATTTTTTTATATTCTATTTCATTACGCTTTTCTTTTGTTGTTTCCTCTATCACATATTCTTGCTTATCTTCAATAATAGGTTTAATTTTATCAAAATCACAGATACCACAGCCAGTACACTCGCCATATCTGCAATCTTTTGTTAAAAGCTCTTTTATTCCTTTATCAAGTTCATCTATAAAAAACTGTTTACTGATGCCTGTATCTACTATATCCCACGCAAGAGGTTCATTAATATCTCTAATTCTTTGTGTATAATAAAAAACATCAATATTTTCCTCTTCTATAGCCTTTTTCCATAAATCTATTTTGAAATGTTCGTTCCATCCATCAAAACGACATCCTTTATTATAAGCATTTATAATTAGCGGCGTTATTCTTCTGTCACCCCTTGAAATAATTCCTTCCAGATAACTGATATCTGTTTTTCCCCACTTAAATGTAACACCATTTATTTTTAAATTTTCTCTCAACCAAATAATTTTTTCCCATGATTCTTCTTCTGAAATCTGTTTTTCCCATTGAAATGGTGTATGAGGTTTAGGAATAAAGGTTGAAACACTAACAGTTATATTTGGCTTTTTTCCTTTTGCAGGTTTTATTTTTTTTAATTTTCTTACTATATCAATAATTCCTTCAAGATCTTCTATCGTTTCTGTCGGTAGACCTATCATGAAATATAATTTTATATTTTTCCATCCAAGTGTAAAAGCATTTTCAACTGTTGTAATTATTTCTTCTTCGGTAATTCCTTTATTAATAACGTCCCTTAATCTTTGAGAACCAGCTTCCGGTGCAATGGTAAATCCGGTTTTTTTAACTTTTTTTATTGTTTCCATTAATTCTGGAGTTAACTTACCGGCTCTTACTGAAGGAAGTGAAAATGACAGTTTTTTATCTGTATTATTTGTGTCAACTTCCATCAATTGTCTCATGAGCATATTTAGATTTTCATAATCAGCAGTGCTCAGTGACAATAAAGAAACATCTTCATAACCGGTATTACAAACAGCTTTATTTGTAATATCTATCAGTGAATCAACTTTTCTTTCTCTTACCGGACGATAAATCATTCCCGCCTGGCAAAACCGGCAACCTCTACTGCAACCCCTTGATATTTCGAGTCTCAATCTATCATGAATAGGTTTTCCGAAAGGAATAATAGGTGATTCAGGAAAGGCAACTTTTTCAAGATCGCTTACAATTGCTTTTTTAATTTTTGTGTAATTATCATAAACCGGCTTTAAAACCTGGAAAGAATAATCTCCTATTTTTTCATATTCGACTTCAAAAAACGAAGGAATATATACCCCTTCTATTTCAGATAAAATCTTTAGAAAGTCATTTTTGTTCCTGTTTTTATTATTATTTTTCCATTTTATATATTTTTCACTTATTTCAATGATTACTTTTTCACCATCACCAATAACAATTGCATCAAATATTTCTGCAACCGGTTCAGGATTAAATGTTCCAGGACCACCTGCAATAATAAAAGGGAAACTTTCATCTCTATCTTTTGAAAGGAAGGGAATTTTCGCAAGGTCTAAAATAGTCAGAATATTTGAATAATTTAATTCGTATAATAGACTGAATCCAATTATATCGAACTTGTTTAATTCTGTTTGAGATTCAAGAGAAAAAATAGGTATGTTATTTTCCCTTAATTCTTTTTCCATATCAATAGCAGGAGCAAAAACTCTTTCTGCTGAAATATTTTCATTTTCATTCAGAATATTATATAGAATTTGTATTCCAAAATGTGATGTACCGATGTCATATAAATCAGGAAATGCTAAAACCATATTTAAATCGGTAGTGTTACCTGATTTATTAATACTGTTTATTTCTGTTCCGATGTAACGACTTGGCTGCTCTACTTTCTTTAAGATTTCTTGTATACTTTTAGAACTCATGTTATATTTTCTTTATATTTTTTAAAAAGTTAAAATTTTTTAATAACTTATCACTATATTTTTTTTGCGCTAAAAATGCAATTTTTAAATTTTCTCTCTAATAAATTAAAAATCAATGGATTAATATGAACAGATTAAAGATTAATGATGTTTTATTATTGGAAAAATCTACTGGAGAAATTACCGTTAAAGGGTGGATTAGAACAAAAAGAAACTCTAAAACATTTTCATTTCTTGAATTAAATGATGGTTCATGCCTCGAGAATATTCAAATTATAGCAGATGAATCTTTAGTAAATTATAATGAAATATGTTCTTTAACAACCGGATCTGCAATTTCAGTAACTGGGTTATTGTTAGAATCTTTGGGAAAAGGCCAAAAGTGGGAAATTAAGGCAGAAGGTATATTTATTTATAGCACAGCCCCGGATTCATTTCCTTTACAAAAAAAAAGGCATTCTGATGAATATTTAAGATCTATAGCTCATTTAAGACCCCGTACAAATAAATATGGTGCAATTTTCAGAATCAGATCTGAAGTGTCGTTAATTATTCATGACTATTTTCACAATAAAAATTTTTATTATATTCATACTCCAATTATCACTGGTTCTGATTGTGAGGGTGCCGGAGAATTATTTAATATAACAACTCTCGATTTTGAGAATATGCCTGAAATAGATGGAAAAACTGATTTTTCTACCGATTTTTTTGGTAAAAGAACAAATTTAACCGTATCCGGACAATTATCTGCTGAAATGTTTGCCCTTTCCTTAGGAGATGTTTATACATTCGGACCAACCTTCAGAGCAGAAAATTCAAACACCAGCAGACACGTTTCTGAATTCTGGATGATTGAACCCGAAATGGCTTTTTGCGATCTTAAAGAAAATATGGATATTGCTGAAGAATTTATAAAATACGTTATAAAAAATGTGATTCAAAGAAGAGAAAGTGATATTAATCTCTTCGCAAAATTTGTTGATAAAAATTTGATGCCTACATTAAATAATATTATCTTAAACACATTTGAAAGAATTCAATATAAAGAAGCTGTCGACATTTTATTAAAATCAGAAAAAAAATTCGAATTCGACGTTAAATACGGATCTGATCTACAGTCTGAGCATGAGAGATTTATAACAGAAGAATACTTCAAAAAACCCGTTTTTGTTTATAATTATCCTAAAACAATAAAACCGTTTTATATGAGACTTAATGAAGATAATGAAACCGTTGCCGCTATGGATCTTCTTGTTCCAAATATTGGAGAATTAATCGGTGGAAGTCAACGTGAAGAAAGACTCGATATTCTCAAAATAAGAATGGATGAATCCAATATTAACAAAGAGGATTATTGGTGGTATTTAGATTCAAGAAAATATGGTTCTGTACCTCATAGTGGATTTGGTCTTGGTTTCGAAAGACTATTAATGCTTCTTACTGGTGTCTCAAATATCAGAGATGTCATACCTTTTCCAAGAGTTCCCGGTAATATAGATTTTTAAAAACTTGATACATCGTATACAATTCAATCTACTTCGCTTTAGTAATTGACCAAACTTTTGATATACCATCTGCACTACTTCATGACCGGTCAATCACTAAAGCTTGTATAGGAACGGTTTCCTTAGCCATCTAAAATATATATTTCTTTACATTTTTTATCTTTTTATAGTAATAAATTGTATAGAAATTACTTTTTACTAATTATAATAGGATTTTAAATGGAATCAGTTTTATTGAAATATCCGGTTGTAACTATTGAAGGTAAAGTTTTAGTTGAGTCAGGAACTATAGTAACACCTGAGAATATTCACTCCTTTCTGTCTCAGAAAAAAAATAATTATAAAAAAGAAAAAATTTTATCCTTCAAAACAATTAAAGATGATTTAATTCATAATATAAATGAATATCCCTATAATAATATTATTACTGATAAAGACAAATTTGAGTATGTTATTAGTCTTATGGAATCTGTTAGTTTACCTATTCCGGTTCTCGAATCACTTTATTATTTTAAAGATAATGATTATCATACCTATATTCACTTTTTAATGGTTTTTACATTAACTTCTTTACTGGCAAATGAAATAATCAGTGATAAAAAGTTTCTTCAAGAAAATATAACTGCAGGTTCCACCCATGATATTGGAAAAATTTGTATACCAAAAAAAATTATTCAAAAATCTACCCCACTGACAAAATTAGAAAAAAGTTACTTAAAACAACATACAATTGCCGGATATTTTTTATTGAGTTACTATTATGGGAATGAATATTCGCATATAGCAAATATTGCCAAAGATCATCATGAAAGAAAAGACAGTTCAGGATATCCATTTAAAACAAAAATAGACAACAATGATTTAGCCGATATAGTAGTTATCTGTGATATATTTGATGCCCTGATATCATCAAGACCCTACAGACCTATTCCCTATGATATAAGGTCGGCAGTTGAAGAAATAACTGACCTGGCAGAAAATGAAAAAATTAATTGGAAAGTAATTAAAGCACTTGTAAATTTTCTTAGAAAAAATAAACTTGATTTTGAAGACTGTGAAGTATCTCGTGAAAAAAGAGGCGAGCCGCCTGAGCATAATTTATACGGAATTTTTTCAGAATAAATACTATTTTAATATTTCTCCTACCTCTAAAGTCAATTGTTCCATATTAAATGGCTTTTGAATAAATCTACTGTTTCCCCTGTTTATTATTTTATCAATATCCTGACTTTTTCTATAACCACTTGATAATAAAGTTTTTATTTCAGGATTAATTTTTCTCAATTTATAATAAGTATCAATACCGGATATTTCAGGCATGATCATATCTAAAATAACGATATTTATTTTATTGTAATCTTTTTTATAAATTTCAATAGCCTTGTAACCATCAGTTGCTGTTATAACCTCAAGGCCAATTTTTTCTAACATTTTTTTTCCAATATCTATGATCATATAATCATCATCAATAAGTAATACAGTTGCGGATTTTTTATTCACATTTTCATAAATCTGATAACCAGAAAAAATATCACTACTATAATTTTTATTTAATGTAACATGCTGAGAATATTTCTTTATTTCACTTTTAATTCTAAAATAATCATTCGATGATAAATTCTTTTTATTGTCAACATTTTCATGAATTCTACCGCTAATTAAATCAAACAGCTTTTCTGTTAATTTTACCCCTTTATTGATATTTTTTTCTATATCCTTTAATTTATTAAAAATAACTTCAGATTTATTTGTATCAAGAAAGATAAGAGACAAGTTTCCTTGTATTCCCATTAGAATATTATTAAATTCATGGCCTATACTCCCAATAACCCTGTTTCTTTCAATATTTTTTTCATAACTGTCTTTTTCCTGAATTTTTTTTTCAAGCTTGGAAAGCTTTAATTCCAGTTCTTCGTATGTAGGTTTATTTTCCATAAATTTTTTTCCAATAAAAAAACGGGCTTAAAAAGCCCGTTTAATGAATGCCTACCGGGCATTTAGATATTTTATTATATTAAATATCTAAAGAACTTACCTCTAAAGCATTTTTCTGAATAAAATTTCTTCTTGGTTCAACCTCTTCACCCATAAGAAGCGTGAAAATTGCATCCGCATTTTCAGCATCGTCTATTGATACCTGGGGCATATTACGTTTTTCAGGATCCATGGTAGTTTCCCATAGCTGATCCGGATTCATCTCTCCAAGGCCTTTATATCTCTGAATAGCTATACCTCTTTTTCCTTCAGCTATCATATAGTTATAAAAATCTTCTATATTATCAAATTCTTTTATTTTTTCTTCTGTTTCTACATTACAGGCTTCAAAAAGTTTTTCATTTAAATATGTTATCGAATTCTTCATTTTTTCCAACAATCTATATTCAGTTGAAAAAATAACAACTCTTCCTATTTCAATTTCTTCACTTTTTTTCAATACAACAGAATCATCATCAGCTGATTTTTCTTCACCTTTTATGTAAAATCTATATCTTCCAATTTCTTCATTAAAAAATAAATCACTTGTTTTATACCCATGATTATTAATAATTTCTTTAAAATCCATCATCTTTTCTTTATCTGCAAGAAAAGATCTCTCTATAGATCCAATATTCAAAATTATATTAATTAACTCTCGACTGTAGCCTCTGTTTTCAAGAATAGATAAACATGAAAAATATTCGGTTAGATCTTTTAATAGATCAATAAGTTCTTTATTTTTAATTATATTGTCGTTTATATGTAGATTTTTTTGTTCACAAACTCTTTTTAATATATATTCATTATATTCTGTTTCATCTTTTAAATAGGTTCCCTTTTTGCCTTTTCCTACTTTATAAAGAGGCGGTTGTGCAATATAGAGATATCCATTTTCAATAAGATTTGGCATTTGTCTGTAAAAAAATGTTAACAATAATGTTCTGATATGTGATCCATCAACATCAGCATCAGTCATAATCACAACTTTATGATATTTAATTTTATCTACATTGTATTCTTCAGATCCAACACCAGTTCCAAGAACAGTTATTATATTTTTTATTTCTTCACTTCTTAAAATTTTATCAAATCTTGCTTTTTCTACATTTAGTATTTTTCCTCTTAACGGAAGAATAGCCTGTGATTTTCTATCCCTACCCATTTTTGCAGAACCACCTGCTGAATCACCCTCAACAAGAAAGAGTTCTTTGAACTCAGGGTCTGTATACTGACATTCTGCAAGTTTTCCCGGTAATGTCGAATCCATAAGTGCCCCGGTGTTTCTCGCAAGGTCACGGGCTCTTTTAGCAGCATCTCGTGCTCTTGCCGCTTCAACTGCTTTTGTTATAAGTTTTTTTGCAACATTTGGGTTTTCCTGTAAAAATTCTGAAAATTTTTCATTTACTAATGACTCTACAATACCTTTGACTTCACTGTTTCCAAGTTTTGTTTTTGTTTGACCTTCAAATTTTGGATCGATAATTTTTACACTTATTATAGCAGTTAAACCTTCTCTGGTATCATCTCCTGATATTTTACCCTGCATATTTTTAGGAACACTATCAGATGTTGCATATGTATTTACAGTTCTTGTAAGAGCCCCTTTAAATCCGGAAAGATGAAATCCACCTTCCCTTGTATTTATATTATTTGCAAAAGAATAGATTTTTTCCTGGTATGTATCGTTATATTGAATTGCCACTTCCACCTGAACTTCATCTCTTTCACCTTTAATAATTATAGGATCATGAATTGCTGTATGTAATCTATTCAGATATTCAACATATGAAGATAAACCTCCTTCGAAAAAGAAGTCATTTTTTTCATCGGTTCTTTCATCATCAATTATTATTCTTATTCCGCTGTTTAAATAAGCAAGTTCTCTTAATCTTCGGGAGAGTATATCAAAACTGTATTCATTAGCTTCCATAATTTCGAAATCAGGTTTAAAATGAACTTTTGTTCCATTTTTTTCTGTTTCACCAATTATAATTAATTCACTTGTTTTAATACCTTTTGAAAAAGTCTGTTTATAAATGTTTCCATTTTGATATATTTCTAAATCAAGGTTTTCAGAAAGAGCATTAACAACAGAAATACCTACTCCATGTAATCCTCCGGAAACTTTGTACGAATCACTATCAAATTTTCCACCTGCATGTAATTTTGTAAGAACAACCTCTGCAGCAGACATATTCTCTGTTTCATGCATACCAGTGGGAATTCCACGTCCATTATCTGTAACGCTAACACTATTGTCTTCATATATTGTGATATTTATCGTATCACAATGGCCAGCCATCGCCTCATCTATACTATTATCTACTACTTCGTAAACAAGATGATGTAAACCTTCCGTAGCAACATTACCAATATACATTGAAGGTCTTAATCTTACGGCTTCTAATCCTTTAAGGACAGTTATACTGTTTTCATTATATTCATTTTCATTTATATTATTCATAGTTTCATTGGCATTATTATACTGAGAAAACTTTTATCTTCTGTCCCCTCAATGTAACATGGATGCTTTTTATCCTTTATATTTAGTATTATATTATCTTCAGTGATTGAATTAATTGTATCAATAAAATACTTTGGATTAAATGCTACTTCTATCGGATCACCTTTGTAGTCAATTTTAAAATCTTCTTTAGATTCTCCAATATCAGGATTTGTTGCTGTAACTTGTAAATTACCTGTATTAAAATTGAAAATGACACCATTGTAATTTTCAGTTGATAGAATTGACATACGTTTTAAAAGCATTAAAAAAACTCTTTTATCAATTGTTATTTCATTTTCATTATTTTTTTTAACAATTTCTTGAAAGTCCGGAAAATCTCCTTCAAGAAGTCCTATAACGATGGTTTCATGATCTTTTTTTAAAATAAAATAATTATCTTTGGTTCCAATTTTTATAATTCCGTCTGAGTCTAAAAGTTTTGACGCTTCTGAAAGACCTTTTTTCGGAATGATTATACTTTTATTCTCAACAAATTTCAAATCACCTTCACTAATATATTCAACCTTTGAAAGCCTTCTTCCATCGGTTGAAACCATTCTGACTGTTTTATTGTTATCCTCAATTAAAGATTCCAGATACACGCCTGTGATATGTGCTCTTTTCTCATCTGATGCCGGATTTATAACAATTGTTCTTTCAATCATTTTTTTAAATTTATCAGAATCAATGTCTGTAAATTCAACATCTTCTAAAATTGATATATCCGGAAAATCTTCAGGATTTAACCCGACAATATTATATTTAACATTATCACAGCTTATCTTTATCCACTGTTTTTTCGTTTCCTCAATATGAATATCATCATTGGGAAAATTCTGAACAATTTCAAAAAACTTTCTTGCATTTATTGTTATCTGGCCAGGTGTCTCGATATCTGCAGGATAATTTCCTTCAAAGCCTGTTTCAAGATCTGTCGCTATGAAAGAAATACCAGTATCATTTGATTTAATTAAAATATTTGCAGTTATCGCAAGATTACTTTTTCGATTTGTTATACCCTGAACTTTGGAAAGTATATCCGTAATATCACTTTTTCTAATTGTAAATTTCATAGTTTAACCTGAATAGTAGTAAATAATTAAAATCTCAAAATTAATACCGTATCAATAGTAATATATTAACAAAATTTCAATAATAAAATTAACATTTTATAAATGAAATTATTTTAAAAACCAATTTTATACGCAGTGTAATTTTTTTTCAACTTTTTGTATTATATTATATAATACATTTTAAAAAAATAATCATAATAATAAAGGTTGTTAATAAATATAATAACTTTTTAAAATGCTATTATATTTGGATATAATTAACACAATGTTTTACTATAAGTGTTCTAAAGACTATTCAAAAAATGAATTTTGTTAACATTAAAAAAAAAATTGTTAATAACTCAAAAGTTATTAACAATGAATTGTAAAATTATAGTAACTAAAATTATTTATTAATCCAGTTTTTAATATCACTAATTATTTCATTATTCCATTTTTCTGAGATTCTAATATCAATAAATTTTTTATAAACACTATCTATTAATTCGAATGCTTTTCCATAAAGATAAACTTTTTCAAGAAGTGCACCTTCGAGATCCTCTTTTTTTTCAACTTTTTCAGTTTCAGGATGTTTAAAACCAGTAAAATTAAAATTTTCACCTTTTAGGTTAAAATTCCACACCTGTTCAACGTATGTTAATTTTAGATTTAATTCAGTAACAACTGAACCTTTTTTTATTGCCAAAAGACCTTCTTCTAATCCGGCGTTATCTCCTTTTATAGAAATAGTTTCAATTGTATTGTCATCGATTATGTTTTCAAAAATTATTCTATTTCCAATTTCAATTGAAAAAGGAGTTTTTGAATTATCATAAAACTGTTCGGCTTCAGAATCTATTACAAACCATAGCCAGGTGAGAAATTCGTTTCCAAGAAATTTATATCTATTATATGCAACAGCTATATCAAGCATTTATTACTCCATAAAATTAGTTGGCTTAAGGTTTGATAATTTATCTTTATCAGTATCAGATAGATTAAATTCAAGATCAGTAATAGTATAAGGAAAAAGTTTAACTAAAGGTAAATTAAAAGATTTTAAAAAAAGACTTTCAAGTTCTTCATTTGCTGCATTTTGAGTAGTATAAAACCATACAAGTGCTTTTTCATAATCCCAGACAACGTCAAAAATATTTGGAGTTGGCGGGATTCTGTGAAGCAGCATACTTTTTACATCATCTTTCAATTGAGATTTTTCATTTTTAGATAAAAATTCACGATCACTTTCTGCAAGTCTTCGCGCTTCTTCCATAGCACAATGCTGTTTTAAAATTTTTGTTGGAACTGATTTTTTGTCAATTCTTAAAGAAAATACAAAAAATGAACCGACCAAATAGGAAGAATCATTAAAAACCGGTTCGTAGGGATTTTCAAAAGATGTCCACCCGACTGATATATCTGTTGGTTCTTTATCTATACTTTGTATTTTAAATTTAGTAAGACCCTCTTCCAGTTTTTCTAAAGGAGAATCTTCAAAAAGTCCTTTAACTTTATATCTTGATAAAGATACTGTTGAGGAAAGTGCACCCATAGGCTATAACTCCAGTTTATTAAGATTTATATTAAATTCAGATAGACACCATATTAAAATTAGAATATATATTTTTTTAATTTTAGAAACAAGTTATAATATTTTATAGTTTTATTTAAAAATTTAAATATCGGGAATTAATTTTAATGAAAGATAATTTAGTCGAATGCATAGAAATGGCTAATGGTTTGAATCTTGAAATATTTGATAAATCAAGAGATATTGCAGATGATACGTGTCTTGTCTGTATTATTTTTAAAATAGATATCAATATTGAAAAAAAAATATTTAATAACAAGCCAGATGATTCCGATTATAATAGTATAAAAGCTAAACTTGGTGATAGTATTCAATATGAAGTTAAACATGAGAGAAATTTTATAAAAAAAGATTTGAGAAAAACGGTTTTTAAAGAGGTAAAAGAATCTTTTTTAAAAACAAATTTGAAATATTTATCTCACGAGAAATTTGCAGAGAAATATGTTTTAAAGAAGTATGTTAACAAAAAAAGGTATTAAAGTGATAATTAATGATATATTTAAAATACTCTTTTAAAATTATACTGATTTTTACCTCTATTTTTTTTTATACAACTCAGGTTAATGCTGATATTTATAAATATGTTGATGAAAATGGTGTAATGCACTTTACTGATTCACCAAAAAAAGAAGAGTTTATTTTATATTTTAAAAATAATAAGAAAAAAGAAAATAAAAAAAATCCATCCTATATTTATGATGATATAATTTTAAAAGCTTCAAGGGCTAATGGAGTATCTTTCTCTCTTATAAAAGCTCTAATAAAAGTTGAATCAGATTTTAATCCAGATGCAGTTTCCAGAGTTGGTGCAAAAGGGTTAATGCAGTTAATGCCTGTAAATATTAAGACTTTAAAAATAAAAGATCCTTTTAATCCATATGAAAATATTATGGGTGGATCTCATTATTTTAGAAAAGTGCTGGATAGATTTAATGGGAAATTAAATCTGGCGCTTGCTGCATATAATGCAGGACCTACTATCGTTGCAAAATACAATTCTATTCCCCCGTACAAAGAAACAAGAAGATTTGTGAAAAGTGTTCTCAAATATAATTATAAATATAAAAATTATAATTAATCCAAAGCTTTAAAATAATTGATATAAAATTTAAAATAATTTATAATAATAAATGATTATTATAAGATGGATATTTCCACATCTTAATTATTTAACTCCAAAAAATCAGAATCGTTTAAAAAACTTATAAAAATCAACTAAGTTGAATGAATAATTTAACTTATTCCAGCAGTTTTTATTATATTTATAATTAAAAATACATATCCAGTCATGAAATCGTAAAGAATCTATTAATACGATTTTTAATGGAGATAATACCCTGTATGAAAAAAAAATATTCAACAGAAAAAGTTAAAATCAAGATGTTTTCCGGTCTTGGAAGAACTTTATTTTTGAGTTTTCTGATAATGGCTCTAATACCGATGATTATTATAAGTTGGTTCTGTTACTACTCTGTTAATATAAATAATTTAAAAATACCGATGATGGCGGTAATAAGTGTAACTGTAATTTTAGTAATTATTTTTTCTTTAATCCTTGTTAGAAAAATAATCCGGCCAATACTATATCTTTCGCTTGGTGTAAAAAGAGTCGAAAGAGGCGATTATTCGGGGTTGGTTTGTACCAATTTGAAAAATGAAATTGGTGATATTGCGAAATCATTTAATGATATGATTTCTTTTCTTAAGAGTACAACTGAAGAAAATGCCCTTCAGGACTGGTTTACAACCGGAAAAATAGAATTAAGTAATATTATGGGTGGAATATCTGATCCGGTTGATCTTGCAAATAAAATAATAGAATTTCTTGATATGTATTTAAACTCTGAACACAGTGCTTTGTATATTATTGAAGATAGAAAAAAATTAACGTTATTGGGTACATATAAATATTCAAAAGATAAAATTACTTCTTATAAAATAGGAAGTGGATTAATTGGACAGGCTGCGGAGGAAAAAAAACCGATAATATTTAAAAGAATATCTGGGGGTAATTCTATTTCAAAAGAAGAAAACCCAGATAATATTATTATATACCCATTTATCAAATCAGGTGAAGTTATAGGTGTTCTTGAATTTATTATTTCTAATAAAGTTATTGAAAATACAGTAAAATTTTTAAGTAATATATCTGAAGATATAGCCGTGGCTTTTAAAAATATTATTTCTCATACTCTTGTTCAGGATTTATTAAAAAAATCACATAATCAAACGTTGAAACTTGAAATACAACAGGAAGAATTAAAAAAAACGAATGTAAATTTACAAAAGAAAACAGAAGCATTGGAAAAATCCGAAGAAATTTTAAAAATTCAAAAGAAAGAGTTGGGGAATATAAATAAATCACTCAGTTTACAATCAGAAGAATTTGAAAACCAAAAAAAAGAAATAGAAAAAACGAATAAAGATCTGGAAATATCAGGAAAATATAAGTCTGAATTTTTAGCAAATATGTCCCATGAATTTAGAACACCCTTAAATAGTATTCTACTTTTATCAAACCATCTGTCACTAAATAAAGGTGGTTTTTTAAATGAAAAACACCTGGAATGTGTTGAAACAATAAACACTTCTGGAAATGAATTATTACATTTAATTAATGATGTGCTTGATATTTCAAAAGTTGAAGCGGGTCATATGAATCTGGAATATGATAAAACAGCTATAAGCGA
>JQIA01000124.1_pt1 | contig 33904 bp, 23 predicted proteins | sample 811431 | NCBI WGS metagenome assembly JQIA01 (sample SAMN02998118, study PRJNA258478) | marine sediment metagenome | biome: marine; feature: seafloor; material: sediment; isolation source: oil-polluted sediment collected from 3 locations (0.5 km, 0.7 km and 0.9 km)... | place: USA: Gulf of Mexico ...
AAAATCACGTTGGTGATATCTACGCAATTTTTGAAAAAGCTGGCTTAAAAATCATTGCTGCAAAAATGATGCATCTCAGCGACAAGCAGGCAGGTGAGTTCTATGCCGTGCATCGTGAACGTCCTTTCTATAACGACCTGGTAAGTTTCATGACTTCCGGTCCGGTCATGGTTACCGCCCTCGAAGGTGACAACGCCATTAGTTTGCACCGCGACCTGATGGGTGCAACTAACCCAGCTGACGCCGCCGCCGGTACCATCCGCGCTGAGTTTGCAACTAGCATCGACGAAAATGCCTGTCACGGTTCTGATAGTGCCGAAACCGCCGCTAATGAAATTGCCTTCTACTTCAGCGATCTCGATCTCTGTCCGCGGACTCGCTAACAGCTATTAATATGGTCAATGATCGCATCAACCTACTCGGCCTCAATATGGCTGGGCTAGAAAACTTTGTCAGCGCACTCGGTGAGAAACGGTTTCGCGCCGCACAGCTACTGCAGTGGCTGCATCAATATGGTGTTGACGATCTTGATGCGATGACCAATATCAGTAAGAAACTGCGCGCCGCCATCGGTGAGCGCGCAGTGGTTCAGGGACCAGAGATTGTCTCTGATCACACCGCCAGCGATGGCACCCGTAAATGGGTGCTACGCATGGCCGGTGGCAGCGACATCGAAACGGTTTACATCCCTGACGGCAAACGGGGCACCCTCTGCATCTCCTCCCAGGTCGGCTGCCAGCTTAATTGCACCTTCTGCTCAACCGCTCGACAGGGGTTTAACCGCAATTTAACGACAGCGGAAATCATTGGCCAGGTCTGGGTTGCCAAACGCCTGCTGCAGCCCTATACCGGTAAGCCTCCGGCTACCCAGAGCCGAGCCATCACCAACGTCGTCTTCATGGGCATGGGAGAACCGCTGTTAAACCTGGATCCGGTAACCGATGCGATCGACATAATGCTCGATGACCATGGTTATGGTTTGAGCCGCCGCCGAGTCACGGTAAGTACCTCAGGTGTCGTACCAATGCTGGCAACCTTGCGCGAACGGGTTCCTGTCTCGCTGGCAGTGTCACTGCACGCCCCCAACGACGAACTGCGTAGCCAGCTGGTGCCGTTAAATAAGAAATACCCGATAGCCCTGTTACTCGAAGCCTGCAAACAATACGTTGAAGATGAGGCTCGACAAAAGGTCACCTTCGAATATGCCATGCTAAAAGGCGTTAATGACCAGCCCATCCACGCCCGCGAACTGGCCAAAGTGCTACGTGGCGTACCATCAAAGATCAACCTGATTCCGTTCAACCCTTTCCCAGATGCACCCTATGAGCGCTCTGATGACCAAACTATTGATCGCTTCCAGCAAATTATGATTAAAGCGGGTTTTATCACTACCGTGCGCCGCACCCGAGGCGATGATATAGATGCGGCCTGTGGTCAGTTGGTCGGCAAGGTCTTACCCCGACAAAGCCGGCAACGGACCAGACTCTCTAACCGCGAGCCTGGCGATACAGCAGAATCAAAACCGGCTACTCCATGGCAACAGTCAGCCTGATGGACACTAACCTGACGAGCAATAAAACCGGCCGCAGAATCACGCCTGCCTCATCCACCTACCGGACTGTTCGCCACCTGATCAGCGGCATAGCCCTGGTTACCCTGTTGACCGGCTGCGCAACGAACTCGACCCAATCAGATTCAGCTACCGCCACACTCAGCTCAAACCAGTTTGGCAACAAGCAGGTACCTGCAATCTGCCGAGAACCCAACTCAGCGCCGTTAGCTAGCCTGGCCGATAAACAGAGTAGTAGCCAGCTCCATCTGCGGCTTGGTATGGGCTATATGCAACAGGGCGCACTAGAGACCGCGCTAGCTGAATTAAACAAAAGCATAGAGATCGCACCGGGCTATGCAGAGGCACACTCAGCGCTGGCCCTGCTCAATGTCCGACTAAAAAGAACTGCTCAAGCACGTAAAAATTATCAGAAAGCGCTTCGGTTAGCGCCCGGTGATCCTAATATAAACAACAACTTCGGTTACTTCCTTTGTCAACAGGGTGAATACCTTGCGGCAGACAAAAAATTTCAGTGCGCCATCGCCAACCCTCTCTACACGACCCCCTGGCGGGCCTACTACAATGCAGGCAGTTGCGCTTTAGATGCAGGCCAGCTCAAACAGGCGGACATTTATTTGCGCACCACCGTACAACTACGCCCAGACCTGATTAGTGTGTTGTTTAAATTAGCAAAACTTTCCTATCAACAGGGTGGCTATCAGCGATCTCTCGACTATTTAAATCGTTACAAAAAAGCCGGTCGAGCCACTCCTGAATCGTTGATGTTAGGCATCAACCTGGCCACCAAACTCGACGACCGTGATCTGCATGCCAGTCAGATGATGGCCTTAAAAAACTTATTCCCTGACTCTGAGCAGGCCCAGAGCTTATATAACCAGTGAGTAATCCCGATAGTCAGCCAGACGATAACAGCCCCGTGGATCAGCAATCTTCACCTGGGCAGATATTAAAAGCCGCTCGAATTAAACGAAACCAGTCCCAAAAAGAGATTGCTGACGGACTCTTCATTAGCGAGCAACGGGTAGAGGCTCTTGAGCAGGACCACTACCCCCCTTTTTCTGGACGCACCTATGTTCGCGGCTACCTGGTAAATTACGCCCGGTTACTCGACCTGGATAACCAGCCGCTACTAGAAGCCTTTAACCAAATAGCACCGCACAGTGTTGTGCCGGTAGATCGTTATCGTGGCGACGATGAATTCCAGGCGCTCCACAGCAAGAGCAGCCGCTTTAAGCCGGGACTCGTTGCGCTAACCTTTATCCTGTTAGCCGCGATCGGCGGCTATTTTCTCAATAATTCCGCGCTGCTTAATAAACCTGAACCGCCCGCATTAATAAGTGATTACCAGCTTCAGGTATCGCCAGCGGTTGGCCCTGCCCCCGATCCAGCATTATCAGCAAAAAAACCGATCAAAATCACACAGAGCTCTTCACCCATTCAGATCAATTCGGTCGTTGCTATTGCGTTGCCCGCAGCCCCCGAATCCGAATCCGAATCCGAATCCGAACCAGTCAAATCCGAAATTGCAGAGTTAACGCTAGTTTTTAGCGAACAGTGCTGGACCGATATTCGGGACCTCAGCGGCAATAAACTTCATTACGACTTGCAACCAGCTAATAGCCAGATAACACTCTCAGCGACATTACCAATTAAGGTCTTTCTGGGTAATACCAATGGCACTCAAATTTTCTATAACGGCCAGCCTTATGACTATCCGTTTCGCGGCCGCATCGCTGATTTCACACTAGATACGCCCCCCGATAAAGCCCTGGAGCCGTGAGCCTGCTAGCCACCAGATAGCTAAATTTACCCGGCCTGATTTCTCAACGCCTTAAGCAAACCCACCCTGATCCAGAAACTCACCCAGAACCCAAGACAGACAGATTCCTACATCCCAATGAGTGAAAAACTACAAGCTATCCGTGGCATGAATGACATTCTGCCGTCCCAGACAGGACACTGGCAGCAGCTCGAAGCCACAGCGCAACGACTCCTTCACGGCTATGGTTTCGGCGAAATTCGCCTGCCATTACTCGAAAAAACTGAGCTCTTTGCCCGCAGCATCGGTGCCTCAACCGATATAGTCGAAAAAGAGATGTACACCTTCAACGATCGCAACGGCGATAGCCTGACACTGCGACCAGAAGGCACCGCTAGTGTGGTTCGCGCCGGTATCCAGCAAGGCCTGCTGCATAACTCGATCAGCAAGCTCTGGTACTGCGGACCCATGTTTCGTCACGAACGGCCCCAGAAAGGCCGTTACCGACAATTCCATCAGATTGGTGCCGAATGTTTCGGACTGCCAGGCCCTGCCATCGATGCCGAATTGATTCTACTCACTGCCCAGCTCTGGCAGGAACTCGGACTGCAGGGGCTTGAACTGCAAATCAACTCCCTGGGTGACCGTCAGAGCCGCATTACCTATAAAGCAGCATTAGTCGAATACCTGCAGGATTATCGTGACCAGCTCGATGCCGACAGTTTGCGCCGACTTGAAACCAATCCGCTACGCATACTCGACAGTAAAAACCAGGCAACCCAGGCGCTGCTGATTAACGCCCCCAGCCTGCTCGATTTCATCGACACAGAATCTAAACAACATTTTGAAACCTTAAAAGCACTGCTTGACCAGCAGAACCTCGACTATAAAGTCAACGACCGCCTGGTTCGTGGTCTCGACTACTACAATAGAACCGTCTTCGAATGGATAACCACTGAACTCGGCGCCCAGGGAACCGTTTGTGCCGGCGGCCGCTACGATGGTCTGGTTGAGCAGCTCGGTGGAAAACCGACTACCGCGGTCGGTTTTGCCATGGGTGAAGAACGGTTGGTCGAATTATTGCACCAGCTCAACGAGCCCGCTAAACCGAAACATCTACAATTTATTTCCTTTGATGAACAGGCCTTGCCCACCATTCTTAACTTAGCCCAGCAATGCCGGCATCAACTCAGCGGCTATCGAGTGGAGATTGATTACCAGGGCGGCAATCTGGGCAAAAAACTCACCCGCGCCAACAAAACCGGAGTTGATATAGTCGTTATCATTGGTAGCGATGAATTGGCGGCTGAAACCGCAACAGTAAAATATCTCCGGGGACAACAACCTCAACAGAGCGTGAGCCAAAACCAGTTAATTGAATTTTTAACAACTTAAACCAGAACACCGCAGATCGCGACAATTTTAAGGTGATAGCAAAAACATGAGTGACTACGCAAACGACGAAGAGACGCTAGAAGCGCTAAAAAACTGGTGGGATAACAATGGCCAGGTGGTCACTATTGGCGCGGCCCTGGGGCTGGTGCTGGTACTCGGCACCAACTTCTACACCAGTTCACGCAGTGAAATGCTTGAAGCCGCTTCGGCCATGTACGAAAACCAATACGGCGAAGCCGCCACCTCACCGAGCTCTTCCGAGCAGCTAGTTGGCGAATATGCAGGCTCGCCCTATGCAGCGCTGGCCAGCCTTACCGACGCCAAACAGCTACTCGCAGATGGTAAGTTTGAGCAGGCAGAACAGAAATTACTCTGGGCAGCAGAAAATGCCGATCAACCGGCAGTCCGAGATCAGGCCCGGCTACGATTAACTCGCGTATTGCTATCTCAACAAAAAAACGAACAGGCTTTACAGCAGCTGAAGCAGGTCAACAACGACATTTATGGCGCCAGCGTAGAGGAACTACGCGGCGACATCGCAGTGGCCAATGGCGACCTTGAGACCGCACGAAATGCCTACCAGGGAGCCCTCACCCTGGTAGATCGCGCCATTCCACAACATAAAGTTATCGTCCAGCTCAAACTCGACGGACTGGGACAAATTTAAATGCGTTTTCTGGTCTTATTTCTTACCCTGAGTTTTATTGTTAGCGGCTGTAGCCGATTCAACAACCCGCGAAACTCCGAACGGTTTGTCGAGCAGGTCAATGATATTGGCGGCTGGGTCTCAGAACAGCTATCCGGTACCGGTAAAGCCAAACCACCCGCCGAACTGGTTGAATTCACGCCGGAATTTGAACCGATAGAGGCCTGGGACAAAAACCTCAGCGGGGGGTTCGGCAGGGGTTTTCCCAAACCAATACCTGCCATCGATGACCAGCAGATCACGCTGGTCGACGATAATCGCCGCGCGCTGGTTTCCTGGAGCGCAAAAAACATAGAAAAGCTCTGGACCGTCTCGTTTGATGACAAACTCGCCGCCGGTGTTGGCTTTGATTCAACACGCCTGTTGGTAGCGACTAGAAACGCAGAACTTCAGGCGCTCTCCCGCGCCACCGGCGAGCTGATCTGGCAAACCCAGATGCCAAGCGAAGTATTGGCGCCACCCGTCTCCAATGGTGAGGTGGTAGTAGTGACAACTTCCGACGGCAAACTCATCGGCCTGGATGCCAGTGATGGGTTACAAAAATGGATGATCGAACGGGATGTGCCGGCCCTTTCACTTAGAGGCAGCAGCACCCCGCTAATCCTGGGGGATATGGTGATTAAGGGTTTCGCCGATGGTCGCCTGGTTGCGGTCAACATCGATAATGGCTTTGAGGCATGGGACGTGCCGATTGGCCTGCCCCGAGGCCGTAATGAGCTATCACGGATGGTCGACTCAGATAGCAGTCCGGTTGCCGACGCCGGGGTGATTTTCACCGCCGCCTACCAGGGCAGAGTAGTTGCTGTTGGCCAGAACTCCGGGGAGATCCTCTGGTCCCGTACCCTGTCCAGCTACTCCGATATCAGCGTTGATCTGTTTAATATCTACATTACTGATGATCAAGACACAGTTTGGGCACTCGATCGACGCTCTGGTGCTACCTACTGGAAGCAAGATGCACTTTCTGCCCGTCAAGTGAGTTCACCGGTGGTGATCGGCGACTACATCGTGGTTGCCGATTTTGAGGGCTACCTACATTGGCTAGACCGTGATGACGGTAGCTTTGTCGCCCGCTCTAAACCGATCAAGGATTCAATTGGCGCACCGCTAAAGATAATTAACGACAAACTGTATGTATTCAGCGATAGCGGCCGCCTGGTGGTATTACTACCGCCGACTGACGAAATACCAGAATAACAGCTGCGAATAACCGAATCATCAGGGTGCAAAAACCCCCTGATGATTCCAATCAGCTATGACACCCTGACCAGGTGACTGCATTAAGACCAGAACCACCTGATCAATAGACCTTTAGGCCCAATCAAACTAGACCAGACTGATTCCCAAATCAGGCACCCCATTTATTCGCGCCCATCGGTCTGGTTGGGCCCGACCCGTGCAGAGATTCACCACCAACCAATGTTGCCATTACTGGCCCTACTCGGGCAGCCCAATGTGGGCAAATCTACCCTGTTCAACCGGCTCACCCGCACTAAAGATGCACTAGTCGCCGATCGCCCCGGGATTACGCGAGATCGCATTTTCGGCCAGGGAAAAGTCGGCAAACAGGACTATATCGTTATCGATACCGGTGGCCTTAGCGGCGACCCGGCGGGCATAGACGGATTAATGGGAGAGCAGAGCCTGTTAGCCGCCAGCCAGGCCGATGCTGTCCTGCTTTTAGTCGACGGCCGCGACGGCCTGGATCCCCGTGATGAAGAGATTGCCCGCCAGCTGCGGCGCCTGGGGGTTTCGATTAATCTGCTGGTCAATAAAACCGAAGGGGTTGCCGCTGAACAGGCACTCTCAAGCTATCATGCGCTCGGATTCAAAAACGCCTTCGCGGTTTCCAGCCAACGTGGTGATGGGGTAGAAAAGTGCATCAACAACATACTCGCCCAGTTTCCACCGCCTGAACCTGTTGCTGTCGAAGAGCTAGAAAACCCCAGCGACCAGGCCCACTATTTTCATCCCCGGGTGGCATTAATTGGCCGCCCCAATGTGGGTAAATCCACGCTCACCAACATGCTGTTAGGTGAGGAAAGGGTCATCGCCTATGACCAACCCGGCACCACCCGAGACAGCATAGAAATCCCGCTTGATCACGAGGGAGAAGAGTGGACCCTGATCGACACGGCTGGTGTACGCCGTCGCTCTAAAGTTAGCGATTTGATCGAAAAATTTAGCATTATTAAAACTATTCGAGCGATTGAAGCCGCCAACGTAGTGGTGGTATTGGCCGACGCCGGCGAAGGGCTGACCGATCAGGATGTGCGCATCCTGTCGATGGCTATCCAACAGGGCCGCGCACTGGTACTGGCCATCAACAAATGGGACAGTATCGACGAAGACACCCGCCTCCAGGTACAGCGGGAAGTTGAACGCAAGTTGCCGTTTATCGGCTACGCTCGAATTCACTACATCTCTGCGCTACGCGGCAAGGGACTAGCGGCGCTAATGACCTCCGTTAAAGAAGCCTATGAGAGCGCCCTTCGCCATTTCACCACCCCCCAGCTCAACGATATTCTCGAGACATTGGTGCGACGCAATCCACCACCTCTGAGCCACGGCCGACGCCCCAAACCCCGGTATGCCCACCAGGGTGGCACCAACCCACCTACTATTATCATTCACGGCACCCAGTGTGACCGACTGCCCGACGCCTACACCCGCTATCTGGAAAACGGCTTTCGCCAGCAACTTGATGTCCAGGGCAGTCCGCTACAGGTCCAATATCGGCAAGGCGAAAACCCCTATGCTGGCCGCAAAAACAAGCCGACTGACCGACAGTTGAAAAAGTCTACCCGCGAACGAAAATTTCGAAAAAAGAACTACCGAAAATAGCGAAACGCCAGTTTTATCGCTCCGACCATTGAGAAAAGCCCATTTTTTGCGCACTAACAGTAAAAATGGGCTATAATTCGCGCCCCCAATTCTTCCCGCCCTTTTTAAGATTTACCTGAATATAGCGCCAACCAGGCCGCTAACTTCATCAGCTGGGCGACATAGGAATTGATCCACTGGCTTACCCACCTATTCCCCGGTTAAACGCGTGAACCTCGGAATAAGGTTTTCTGATCGACACCAGCCAGTGTTTGAGTCAATCCAGATCATCCGCCCTTAAACCGCACACGCTGTTGAAGAGAGTTAATGACTAACCCTGCCGAATCCAATACTGATAACACCCCCACCCAGTCAGAAGAACAGCCAGAAGAACAGTCTGCTGACCAAATGCCAACTGGCCCAAGTTTTGCCGACCTCGGACTATCTGAACCCCTGCTAAAAGCCGTGACCTCACTAGGTTACGAACAGCCATCACCGATCCAGGCTGAGGCCATTCCCCACCTGCTTGAGGGCAAAAGTCTACTTGGTGTGGCCCAGACCGGAACCGGTAAAACCGCCGCCTTCGCTCTGCCCCTGTTAAGCCGGATCGAACCCAACCAGAAAAAACCCCAGGTTCTGGTGCTTACCCCAACCCGGGAACTGGCAATCCAGGTTGCCGAAGCCTTTCAAACCTACGCGCGCCATCTTAAGAATTTTCACGTCGCACCCATCTATGGTGGCCAGGATATTCGCGGCCAGCTTAAATTATTAAAACGTGGCGCCGACGTGGTAGTTGGTACTCCGGGTCGACTACTCGACCACCTACGCCGACGCAGCCTGCTGCTGGATGGACTGCAGGCTGTGGTGCTCGATGAAGCCGATGAAATGTTACGCATGGGCTTTATTGATGATATTGAAACCATCCTCAGCCAGGCACCGGAAGAGAGCCAGCGAGCACTGTTTTCGGCAACCATGCCCGCACCGATTCGCCGGGTCGCAGCTAAATATTTAAAAGATGCCGAAGAAGTTCGCATCGCTACCAAAAGTCGTACTGTCGAGAAAATTGACCAGAGCTACCTGATCGTCCATTACAGCCACAAGCTCGATACCCTGACCCGTATTCTCGAAGTTGAAAACTTCGACGGCATGATCGTGTTCGTGCGCACCAAATCAGAAAGCACCGAACTGACCAGCAAACTCGAAGCCAGGGGCTTTTCTGCTGTCGCCCTCAACGGCGACCTCAACCAGAATGTCCGAGAAAAAACCATCGATCGGTTCAAGCGCGGCGGTATCGATATTCTGGTCGCCACCGATGTGGCCGCCCGAGGACTTGATGTTGATCGCATCAGTCACGTGATCAACTATGATATTCCTTACGACCCTGAAGCCTATGTTCACCGTATTGGTCGTACCGGCAGAGCCGGTCGTGAAGGTAAAGCCATTCTGTTTGTCACCCCAAAAGAACGACGCCTGCTGCGCACCATCGAAAAGGCCAACCGACTAGAACTCAAAGTCATGCCGATGCCAACCGGTGAACAGGTTAGCGAGCAGCGTATTGCCAAATTCCAGACCGACCTGCTGCAGACCATGCAGTCTGAAGACCTCTCCACGTTCAGAGAGCTAGTCGAAAGAATCGCCCACGACACTGAAACCGATATTGGTGAGATTGCCGCCGCACTGGTAATGCAATCGCAGAAGCAGCGGCCGCTCTACCCCAAATTTGCGCCACTGCCAGACGCTTCAAAACGTTCAGACCGTGGTCAACGTGATACCGGTAGAGAACGATCTAATCGCAGACAACCTGCTCGCGATGGCGGCAACCGCCGGGACAGTAGCGAGCGTGGCGATCGTCCGCCGAGTCGACGGCGTACACCCCGCGAGCCCGACGCAGATCAGCAGCGTTATCGAATAGAAGCCGGTAAAAGCCATGGTATTCGCCCTGGTGACATAGTCGGTGCACTAGCCAATGAAGCCGGGGTTGAAGTCGAATTTATCGGTAGTATCGAAATCAATGATGACCACAGCACGGTGGACCTTCCTGAGGGCATGCCCAAAGATGTATTCGAACATCTCAAACGAGTTCGGGTCCGTCAACAGCCGATGAACATCAGCCTGGTGTCTGGCAGCGCTTCAGCTGGCCCAGGCAACCCCGAAAAATCCCGTAAACCGAACAAAAAACTGTCGTTAAAAAAGAACCGCCCTTCCTAGTAACAGCGCTACACCACACCTGCCGGCCTGATCAGGCCGGCAGGTCAATTTAAACGACCGCTCCAGCTACACGCTCGCTGAGTTTAACGATCGCTCGATCAATTAGTGACTACTCCTAAAGTAAAGACAACTCCTGCCGCTAGTCGGTGGTGGAGTATCTCGTTACGATGGAATCAATTTCACTATTCTCGGTAGGGACCCCGGCGCCTGTTCAGAGTCGATTTGATCAGCCTGCCGATGCCCCAGACCCCAAACAGCAGCGCCAGCCCGATTCAGCGGACACGGTCGAGATTTCTGCTGGCGCACGACAAGCTGCGCGGCAGGACCATCAGCAGAACAGCGATAAAACCCATCCTGCTACCGCGACAGAGTTCTCTTCTGACGAACGTCAACAGCTCGAGCAGCTCCAGCAACGTGACCGCGAAGTACGCGCCCATGAAAATGCTCACCGCGCCGCAGCTGGTGGCCTGGTAGTCGCTGGCCCAATTTACAATTTCCAGCGGGGCCCGGACGGCAAAGCCTATGCGGTTGGCGGCGAAGTAAGAATTAACACCGCCAAAGGCCACTCCCCCGAACAGACCATCAGGTCCGCTCGCCAGGCACAGCAGGCCGCACTAGCCCCCAAACAGCCCTCTAGTCAGGATCGCGCGGTTGCCGCACGTGCCGGTCAGCGTATACAGCAGGCTCAAATCGAGCTAGCACAGCTCAAAGCCGCTGATACGACCAGCAGGACCGACAAACCCAGTGAACCCAGTCAATCCAGTCAATCTGACCAAACCGAACCGCTCGAACCAAACAAGCAGCCGATTTCAACCGAGCAATCAATTCAAGCCGAGCAATCAATAAAAGAACCCAAAAGCAGTAACACAGCATTTGCCAGCAGCACCTCACTGGAAAATAGCCACCAACACCAAATCCAGCAGGGCCTGGATGTAGTCACCTGACCCGGTAGTTCTGTATTTAGAAAAAACTAAACACCTCGCTATTCAGCCCGCTGGCAACCCCTGCTTGCGTCAACTGAAAATTTGGGCAACATAGCAACCTCAAGCTGAATAAAGGCGACCTTCTGACTCGTCAGCAAATCAGCACAACTGATCGGGAGAGGATAAGTTGAGAAGTTTACGCAGCTATGTGATGACCACCCTGCTTCGACTGGTGTTCAAAAGACAAAAGCCCGGCTCCATACCGGTTGAAAAACAGCGAGCCGACTTCATCAAAATGATGGCTCGCACCTTCAAACCCCAACCCCACATTAGTTACCAGGCCAGCCAACTGGGCAATGTTGCCGGCGACTGGGTTCGCCATACCGAGCCTGATAACCGTCGAACCGTGCTTTATCTACATGGCGGTGGCTATATGCTGGGCTGTGCAGAAGCCTATCGGGATTTGACCGGTCGGCTGGCGGTAGCTGCCAACGCAGACCTCTTCGCTGGCGATTACCGACTCGCCCCAGAACAGCCATTTCCAGCCGCATTAGAAGATGCCCTCGCCTGCTATCGAGCACTGATCACTGATGGCGTACCAGCATCGAGCATTACCATCGCCGGTGACTCAGCCGGTGGTGGCTTAACTTTAGCCACATTAATCGCACTACGAGAATCTGGCGACCCCCTGCCCGCAGCGGCAGTCTGCCTGTCGCCCTGGACTGACCTAAGTTTCAGCGGCGGCTCGATCACAAGCAACGCAGTCGCTGATCCGATGCTGACCGTCGGCGCTCTGGGGTACATGGCCGATAACTATGTGAACGGCCTTTCTGGCACTGATACTGTTGATCAGGGCGGTAGCGTCGCCAGTAGCATCAATAGAACAGATCCCAGAATGTCAGATCCCAGAATGTCGCCTTATTTTGGCGAATTCCACAATCTTCCACCGGTACTGATCCATGTAGGGGGTGACGAGATCCTGCTCGACGATGCCCGGCGAGTTGCCGAGAAAATCAATACCACTGGCGGCCAATCAACCATTAAAATCTGGCCCGGCATGCCCCATGTGTGGCAGATGTTCGCTGCAATTATCCCAGAGGGCCGCCAGGCTATTGCTGAGATAGGCGAATATATCCAGACCAACAGTAACGCACCGCCCATCACCCAGCAGGCCGAAAAGCAATAATGGTGATTAGTGCCAGCATTGCTATCCCCCGACTCTGAGAAGCCCCCCCGCTTAGTAAAAGCGCCAACAGGAATCAGCAGCGGTACATGACCGCCGCCCAACAGGGGGGGTCGGGATTGCTGGCACCGCACCTATCGCCAGATTGACTATTCAGCCAAAACCAAAGCCTCCATTGAGAATCAGCAGAACGACCAGGATATAGCGAGTCCAGCACCACCGACCAAATAGCGGCAGATACCACAACCCTGTCATCAGCCAGCGCCTCACCGGGAAGCACTGACTGCCTCACTTGCCAATGCGCTACCTGGCAGCTTTCCAATCCGGGCAACCATAACCCCAGATATCATACCTGCCGGGTTGTGCACGGTAATTAGCACAGTGCCCAATAGTTAAACCGCACCCTCCGTGGTAACAGGCAGCCGCTTTCACTCTCTCTGTTCGGCATCCCTGGTGGCTATACCAACTGCTGCTAAGCCGCCCGCGCTCACTGACCTGTTACAGCAAACCATTCGAATTGATGGTTTTGCCGTATAGGGCCAGATTTCACCAGTATTAACCAGTATTGACCGGAATTGACTACCCACTGAATCAGATCAACCCCGTGTTAACGCGGTTCGCGGGCTCACTCAGACCCCATGAGCAACAAACGGTTTTAGCCGACATCCGGCAGCACCCCGATCCATCAATTTCAACAATCTAACTCAAGACAACTTGAGCTATGCCGCCATAGATTTGAACACCTAACTACCGACTAAAGGTCTATAACTGATGACCAGGTTGCCGATGACAAAAATACCGACCGATGCGCCCAATACCACTCCCGGGCGCTGCTCGAATTAGCCTGCCAGATAACGTAAACCCAGTGGTTCAAATAACCGCCCGAGACCACAAACCGGAATGCACAATGGCGAAATTATTGATGCCTGTAAACCACCTGATAACCCACAGCACTGCGCCCCACCAATGGCTGAGGCTAATCATGTTATGGCTAGTCTGTTTCAGCGCAGTAGCCACACCTGACCGCCAGACCATTAAGGCGCTATATATTCCACTCGCTGATCACTACGCCGGTATTGTTGCCTATGAGCGCTATCGATCCCAGATGATTCACGCAGATTTCAAGCTTGAACAGATGAAAAACTGGGATCTATTAAGGGCTTATTTTCTGGATGACCACGCAGACATCGCCTTCGTGATGAGCCCGTTGGCAATGGATATGTTTCAACAAAAACCTGAGTTCCGCTGGATCGGACTGATGCACAGAGATGGCAGTGCTATGGCGATCAACGACTTGTTAAATGACCAGGTTCAGTTAGCGCCATCCCGGGCTGATCGAAAACCTGACAGTTCTCTTGCCAAAGCGTTAACCACTAACTATCTCACGCGGGGTCGGCCTACCGAAATCGGTATGCCCCACCTACTGGCAACCCATTCAGTGGTGCTCTACCAATATTTAAACCAACAAGGGGTTTCACTAACACTGAAACCCAACCGTCCCGCGCCTGTGCTGCTGATTCCAATCGCACCACCCAAATCCCCGGCCTATATCAAGGGGCTTAGCAACCGGGCTGAGCCCGCCGCTTTTGTACAGTCACTGCCCTGGGCCGATGTGGTCGAAACCGGTGGTTTTGGTCACGTCGCCTGGTATTCCAAAGACGTGTTGCCCTGGCCAGAAGGTCATGTCGAATGCATCGTGCTGGCTCAGGATAGAACCATTGCGGAAAAGTTTGCTGCTACGCAGGAAGTAATGAAATACATCCAGCAGGCAGGCCGAGACATTGAGATTGCCAGAACCACCGGAGGCCAGCCCCTGGATAAAATTATCCAGCTAATTCGTAAACATATTCCGGCCCACACCAGTGAAGCCATTCAGGCCAGCCTCGATCCCAACCTGCGGGTAATCAATTACAACTACCTAAATATCGACAAAGACGGTCTCAAGCAAGTTATGGATCTCGCTGTTGAAGGCGGGTTTCTCAAAACAGCCGTCGATATCAACAGTTTTTCAGACGCCCGTTTTGGCACAGGGTTTGGTCAGAGACCGCTTGAAGCCTCTTCAACCACACACAATCAGCAGCACCCTAAAGCGGATACCCCGGGTCTAAAGCGGATACCCAGGGGCAGCTATCTTGGATCGTAAACCTAACAGCAGAGCCAACAGAGTTTCCGAAACTAGCGACGTCTCGTCCAGGCATCGTAACCCTGGCACTGTGGATGGCACGCAAGCCAGCGGCGACCCCAAAAGCCAGCTCCGTCCCAGAAAAAGCCTGCACAACTCTCTGATTCGCTGGTTTCTTCTGATGGCCCTACTGCCGCTTCTGGTTGTCACCGGCATCGGTTACCAGCAAGCTCACCGCAACTTAACTCAAGCTGCCGCCGACAGCCTGCAAATCTCCGCTACCACCAAATCAGCACAGATAAAAAACTGGTTTGACTACCGCCGAATGGACATGGGCAGTCAGGCTGAAAATCAGCACAATTCAGCGCTGCTGCAGAGTCTGAAATATGGCCTGACAGCCAGTCAAAAACCATCTCAGGAGTATGTGCGTAGTTTTGACTGGGTCCAACGTGTCGACTCAGCCCAGGATCACCTGATAACAATTAATCGTCGTTACGACTACCTCGAAGATATCTATCTGATTACCAGTGAAGGCACCATTTTGTTCAGTATCAATGGCGCCGCAGACCTTGGAGAAAACCTGTTTACCGGCCCTTTAGCTAACACCCATTTTGCCAACAGTGCCCGCCTTTCTCTGCAAACCGGTCACACCGGTTTCTCTGACCTGGAAAAATATGCCTATGCTAGTGACAAATTAAGCAGTTTTATCACTGCACCTCTCACCGACGAAATTGGCGATACGATCGGCATAATAGCGATGCAGGTCAACTTAAACCGGGTGTTTGCGGCCCTTGGCGATCAGATCGAAATTCGCAACACGCGGGTTCATTATCTGGTCGGCGCCGATGGTCTGCTGCGCAGTTCGCTACACACAGCAAAAGACGCAGCAATATTAAAACGCAAAATTGATACCCGTGGTGTCACCAGAGCCCTGGCTGACGACCACCTCGCCGAAGGCCACCTAAACCCGACAGTAATCAGCTACATGGGCCCAGCAGGCGAGGTCGTGCTTGGCACCTACCACCCCATTCATGCCTTTAATACCCACTGGGTGCTGATCAGCGAAATCGACCATTCAGAGGCGCTAGCAAGTATCAGCTCACTTGCCCGGGCCACCATAATAATAGTGTTAGCGACTACCCTGCTGGTGATCATCCCAGCACTTTACCAGGCAAAACGAATCACTCGGCCTTTACTCAAACTGACCGACGCCAGTCGCGCTGCGGCCTCAGGACAAACCACTCAGCAAGTTGTGGTTAGCAATAACGATGAAATCGGCCAGTTAGCCGATGATTTCAACGAAATGATGGCAGTCCGTACTGCCCATGACGAAATCCTCAAACGGTCTCACCTGGAGACCGAACAAGCCCTGAGTGAACTCGCTGAACAGAAATTCGCCCTTGACCAGCATGCCCTGGTCTCTATTACCGACCTCAATGGCGTGATCACTTTTGCTAATCAGAAATTTATGGATGTCAGTGGTTACAGGCTCAGCGAACTCCTGGGCCAAAATCATCGCCTGATCAATTCCGGACATCACCCCCAATCGTTTTGGGCCAATATGTATTCGACTCTGGCCAGTGGCAGCACCTGGCACGGTGACGTTTGTAACATGAACAAACAGGGTGCGATCTACTGGGTCGCGAGCACAGTGGTACCGTTTCGCAACCAGAACGGTTCTATTCAGAGCTATGTGGCGATTCGTACCGAAATTACCGAGCAGAAATACGTTGAAGCGGCCTTAAATGACGCCCGTACTACCGCTGAGAGCGCAACTGAAGCCAAAAGCGAATTCCTGGCCAATATGAGCCATGAAATCCGCACACCAATGAATGGTGTGATTGGCATGACTAGCTTACTACTCGATGGCGATCTCGACGAAAGCCAGTTTCAACGGGCTAAAACGATTAAACGTAGCGCCGAAGCGCTGCTCAGTATTCTCAACGACATACTCGATTTCTCTAAAATTGAAGCCGGAAAACTCGACCTGGAACCGATCGAGTTTGACCTGGGAGAGCTCCTATCTGACCTGGCCGGCACCCAGTCACTCTATTCAGAAAGCTCCGAAGTAGAACTGATCTGCCCAGCTAACCCAATTTCATCGCGCTGGTTCATCGGCGACCCGGGTCGAATTCGTCAAATCCTTACCAACCTGGTGGGCAATGCACAAAAATTCACCAGCCGAGGTGAAGTTGCCGTGTACTTCAACGCACTCGAGCCAGTCGACGGCATGTGCAAACTACATTTTGAGGTCACTGATACTGGCATCGGGCTTAGTGAAGCTCAGCAGAAAAAACTATTCGAGCGTTTCAGCCAGGCCGATACGACGACCACTCGGGAATATGGTGGCACCGGTCTAGGACTGGCCATCAGCGGTCAACTCGTAGAAATGATGGGCGGTCAGATCGGTGTAAGAAGTGTCGAAAATGAGGGCTCAACCTTCTGGTTTGACCTCACCCTACCTATCGCCAAACAGCGGGAAGATGACCAACAACCAGCTGATTTTTCCAGTCAGCGCATGTTGATAGTTGATGATAACGCCACCAACCGACAGCTGCTCCACGAACTGCTTAACAGCTGGCAAATTTCACACGAAAAAGTCAGCAACGGCCCACGCGCACTCCAAACGCTTTACGACGGCATTGAATCCGAAAAACCCTTCACCACCGTGCTGCTAGACACACATATGCCCGGCCTGGACGGTTCTCGGCTAGGCAAGCAGATCAACAACGAGCCCCTGTTTTCTGGTATCAAAATTTTGATGGTCACCGCCCAGGGTCGCCGCGGTGACAGTGAGCGAATGATCAAAGCCGGTTTTGCCGGAGCAGTCGGCAAACCGATCAACCAGCTCACCCTCTATGCCCAGCTGCAGGAGATCTGTGGCATCGCCCAGGTCAAACGGGCCGAACGCAAAGCCAGGGGTAAGCGCAACCTGGCGCAGTTTAACGCCCGGATATTAGTTGTTGAAGATAACTCCACCAACCAGCTAGTCGCCAAAGGCATGCTGTCAAAATTTGGTATCGACGCCGATATAGCAGCAGATGGTCAGGAGGCACTCCGAACACTCGCCCTATTACCTTACGACCTGGTGTTCATGGATTGTCAAATGCCTGTGATGGATGGCTACGAGGCCACCGCTCTGATCCGCGATGAAGCCTGGCACGCCATGGACCCCAATATTCCGGTAGTCGCGATGACCGCCAACGCCCGGCCTGAGGACCACGCCCGCTGCCTTGAGGCCGGGATGGATGACTACATCAGTAAACCTGTAGATCCGAGCAAAATCGGCCAGGCCCTGGCACGTTGGCTGCCCAGAAACTGCCATCAGGACAGCGATAACGCCGACCTAACCCAGTCCGAAGCCAATTCGATTGCTATCGATCACCCCACCAATCACCGGCGCAACAATAACCGCACAGGCCCAGAAAATTCGACCCAGCGGCTGATGGTCAACGATGACGAGCTGATGCGGATGGTCACCACCGCATTTATGGGCGATATGGTTGATCAGGTCGCCTATCTGAAAGAGGTGATCAGTACTAATTCGGTTGACGCCGCCGTATCTCAGGCCCAAAAAATTCGCAACGCTGCCATCAACGTTGGTGGCATTGCCTTAAGCATTATGGCTAACAAAATGGAACAGGAAGGGCTTTCCGCTGAGGTGGCTACGATCAGCAAAGGCATGCCCAAACTGGAACAGGCGCTGGAAGCAGATCAGGCTGAGGCAGACGATGGCAATCCAGGTCTACCAGCACCCCGCAACCAATAACCAATTACCAGTAACCAATCTCACGACCAAACTGAGTCCGTTAACGACTGAACCCCTTCACTAAAGTAAGCCAATCAAGCCGCCACGGCGGCCCCCAAACTCAATACCCATGAGGGTCAACCCAACATGAAATCTATGCTCATTATTGATGACAGCATCACCTCACGAATGATGCTCAAATCGATTGTCTCCAAACAACACGCTGACTGGACTCTTTGTGAGGCGGCTAACGGCGAAGAAGCCCTTTGTGAGGCCAGCAAGCAACAGTTCGACATAGTCACCGTTGATTACAACATGCCCGGCATGGACGGTTTAACCCTGGTTCCACTGCTTCAGCAGAAAATGCCCAACGCCCGGATTGCCCTACTAACGGCCAACATTCAGGAGTATATCCAGCAAGGCGCAGATGAACTCGGTATTCCGATCATTCACAAGCCGATCACTCCCTCCAAGGTGCTCGATTATGTCGGCTGACCCCCCTTCAGCTATTGAGCTCAATGAGCTAGAAATAGACTCGCTCTCTGAAGTGATCAACATTGGTATGAGTCACGCAGCCACAGCACTGGGTGGAATGATCAATGAACGGGTCAGCCTTGATGTGCCTGAAGTTCGGTTTTTATCGTGCGTTGACGTAGTCGATCAACTAAACAACCTATCCGGGGGCAGTGTCAGCGCGGTCTGTCAGCGATTTGATGGGTCCATCGGTGGTGATGCTCTGCTGCTTTTCCCCCAGGATAAATCTCTCGACCTGGTCAGGCTATTACTCTCATCAGAGATGTCTCTGGAGATGCTCACTCAACTGGAACAGGAGGCCCTGACTGAAGTCGGCAACATTATTCTTAACGCCTGTTTCGGCAAAATTGCTAATGCGCTCAACATCACCATGGAGAGCACCTTACCAAGCTATCTAATGGGGTCCTGTGAGGAGATTATTGGCAACCTTGCCGAAGATACCCGAGTGCTGTTTATGCGGGTCAACTTCTGTGTGCCCAATCACGACATCAATGGCTTCGTCACCTTCGTCATGGATATCGAATCGACGGAAATACTGCACGGCCTGATCAGTCATCTTGCCGAACGTTACCAGTAGTTGAGACCGATGAACAAGACCGCCTCATTAACAAGCCTCTTGCAAACCCGTCTGATTGATCGACTCAATCACGGTGTGTTGCTGGTCGATGATCAGCTCGACATCGTCTGCGCCAATCATTGGTTACGCAGCCGACTCAAGGAACCGGAAAATGGCGAACCAGGTAAGCCACTTCAAGGTCTGGGAATCGACAAAAACAGTCGCTGCTATCTAGCCTGTGATGACGCAATAACGTTGGGACTGGCCTCACTGCTTTCCAACTCATTCAACCCCCACCCGCTGCCGCTGTACGCTAATAACCCGTCGGCTACCAAAAAAGTGCTGATCCAGCAGGAGCTCACGATTAGCCCCCTAGCCGAGGGCAACCAACGCTACTGCCTGGTCGAAATTGATGACGTTACCCGGGAGACCGAGCGAGAAGAAGTCTTACGAGAGAACGCCCTTGACCTGCGTAAGGCACGAGACGTCGCAGAGCACACCAACCAACTAAAATCTGACTTCCTGGCCAATATGAGTCATGAGATTCGGACCCCGATGAACGGCATCATCGGCATGACCAGTTTATTAATAGACAGTCCCCTGGCCAGGGAACAGTACAAACAGGCCCAGACCATCAAAAGCAGTTCCGAATCTCTGCTCAGTATCATCAATGACATTCTCGACTTCTCCAAGATCGAGGCCGGTAAGTTAGAACTGGAAATCATCGATTTCGAGTTTGGCACCCTGCTTGAAGAAGTCGCCAGCTTGCTTGCCTTCCGGGCCCATGAAAAAGGGCTAGAACTGGTCTGCCCCACCGAAGTCATTGAAGGGCAGTGGTATCGAGGCGACCCCGGGAGAATCCGCCAAATCCTGACCAACCTGGTCGGCAATGCAATTAAATTCACCGAAAAAGGTGAAGTTAACGTCAGCTTTACCGCCCCCGATCCCAGCCTGTTTTCAAAAGATGGCCACCATCCCAGAACTATCCAGCTGACCGTCACCGACACCGGCATAGGAATTAGTCAGCAACAGCAGAACAACCTGTTCGAACGCTTTGCTCAGGGTGACAGTTCCACCTCACGACAATTTGGTGGTACCGGCCTTGGGCTCTCCATCAGCAAGCAGTTAGTTGAACAGATGGGTGGTCAAATCAGCGCCACCAGCGTGGCTGGTGAAGGCTCCAGTTTTAGTTTTACGTTGCAGCTAGAGCCGGCGGACACCTGTCTGGTTGCACCAAAAATGGACCATTTAACCGACCAGCGCATTCTGGTCGTCGACGACAACGAATCAACTCGACTACTGCTGCAACAATCCTTACAGCGCTGGCAAATTCCCCATCAAATTGTCCACAACGGTCCCCAGGCCCTGCAAGCGCTCTACGATGGTCTCGCCGATAAAGCCCCCTTTACTATCATCCTTGTCGATAGTGAGATGCCAGGCATGAGCGGAGTTGCGGTGGGACGAATGGTGCGTGACGAACCAAAACTGGCCAACAATAAACTGATTTTACTGGTACCCCAGGGGCGACGTAACGATTCGCTTAAACAGGACAGAGCCCAGTTCAACAGCTTTTTAACCAAACCAATACAGCAGATGGACCTGGCTGAAGCCCTGATTAATGTCGCCAAAATAGAGGCTAACGACACCCACCTGGCTCATCAGATCCAGACACAGCAGCGCCCTCAATTTAATGCTCGAGTGCTGGTGGTAGAGGACAACGTTACCAATCAAATGGTCGCCAAAGGCATGCTAGAGCGTTTCGGGATTGACGTTGAACTGGCTGGCAATGGGGTGGAGGCGGTAACCACTCTGCGTCAGTTGCCCTTTGATATGGTGTTAATGGACTGCCAGATGCCAGTCATGGACGGCTATGAGGCGACCCGCACCATTCGCGATCCCAGCTCTGGCGTACTCAACTCCCAGCTAGCGATTGTCGCCCTCACCGCCAACGCTATGAGCGATGACCGCCAACGCTGCATTGATGCGGGTATGAATGACTACATCACCAAACCGATTGATCCGGCTAACCTGCTGACACGGCTACAACGTTGGTTACCGGCGCACTGCGGTGAATCAGCCACTGCTGGCGGCGCCCCCAATAGCAGTAACGCAACCGCCAGTCCCTCATGCAGTAATAACCCAACCTCACAAAAAGTGCTAACAGATAACCAGCAAACAACCGAACAACCATTCCCCGCCACACCAGAGCAGACAACGCCAACACTACCCGACGCCGACGCCTGTAATGCAATCGTTTTTGATTACAGCGCAATGGCTGCCCGTTTACTCAATGATGATGAGCTAATTCGCACTGTCGCCAGTACATTCCTCGCTGATATGGAGGACCAGATCAACATTCTGGGCTCAATGCTTGAGGCCAGTAAGGCTTCACAGTGCCAGGCCCAGGCCCACAAAATCAAGGGTGCTGCAGCCAATGTAGGTGGTCTGGCGCTAAGTCAAATTGCCCTGGATCTGGAACAGGCCAGTCAGCAGCAGAACCTGACCCTGGTAGCGGTTCAATTTCCTAAGTTACAACAATGCTTTAGCCGACTTAAAACGGAAATGACCAGGAAACTGTTTTGAACCCGTTTACCTGGTCAGCCCCAACCCAGCAACCTGGCAACCTGAGTAGCCAGTCACGACCCCTTATTCTGCGGTTATTGATCATGTTGCTGACCATTTCACTGCTGCTCTCTAACCGGGTCAATGCCAGGTCAATCACCATCGGTTCTTTGTCAGACTCAGCCGATAGTGAAATTGCACTGTTTTTACCCCTGGCCGCCTACCTGTCAACAGCTCTTACCAGTTTCGATATTGACAAGGGTAGAGTTCGCATCAAACGAAATCACGACCAGATGGCTAACCTGATGAAGCGCGGTGAAGTCGATCTGTTTATTGATAGTTCAGTGAGCGCATTAAAAATGCAGCGGTTAGGCGCTGGGGAGTTTTTCCTACGCCGCTGGAAACAAGGTATCGCCGAATACCAGGGCGTTATCTTCACTCTGGCCGACAGCCCGATTACCCAGATCAACGACCTGGCTGGCCGCACTATCGGCTTCGAGGAGCGGTTTTCCTCCAGTGGCTATCTGCTACCGGCCAGCGAATTAAGTAATAACGGCCTGTTATTGAGTAAAGACCCGATCGGAACTCACCTCAACCAGGTCAATTCACGGTTTACCGGTTCAGACCAAAGTACGCTGATGTGGGTATTACATAAACGAATAGATGCGGGCGCGATGGCCAGTAATACCTTCAAAGAGCTGGCTGGTGACCTGATCGGTGAGTTCAAAATAATTCACACCAGCGCGACCGTCCCCTACCACGTGATACTGATCCGGCCTGGCATATCCGAGCGACTCCAGACCGCCATCAAATACCGATTAATGGCGATGGAGCAAAACCTGGTCGGGCAACAAGTGCTGCAGGGGTTTGAGCAAACCAGCCGTTTCGACGAAATACCAAGCCAGGCGATTAGCAGCCTTTCCCATGTCCACTTCGGTTCCAGTCAATAACAGATGGCTAACCTGATATCCAACTTAGGCTTAAATGCCAAACTCATGCTATTTACCGCATCCATCGTCGTAGTCGTGGGTGGTGGTATCAGCTGGATTTCGACGGATAACATGGAACAGGAACTAACCGGCTATTTTAACCTTCGTGCTAATGAGGTCGGCATGGCAACTGCCACCGCATTGACCAACCCCCTCTATTTTCTGGACATCAAACGCATCCACGCAGAACTGGCCCGGGCACTAAACACTAAAGAGGTGATAACCGCTTATGTGCTCGACAACCAGGGCCGGGTAATCAGTAACGGCACCGACAGCAACCCCAACTGGTTACACCAACTTGACCTGCCGCTGGTCGATCAACTCATTAAAGAGCGCCAGCAAACCGTCGAACAGCGCCCGGATAGTTTGTTGCAAGGTAGACCAATCCTGACTGCGGACCAGGAATTAATCGGCTACCTGGTGTTGGAATACGCCACCAACCAATTACACACCAGCTTGACCAATGCCCGCCAGGCGTCACTGCTGTTAACCGGCAGTTTTCTGGTTTTCGGCGGCCTGCTCGCCTGGGTTATGGCCTGGAGAACCACCGGCCCTCTGCTACGAATCACCTCGGCCTTAGCGAAAATTGATGCGGGCCATATGGATGTACGGTTACCAGAAGAGCGCCATGATGAACTAGGCCAACTCACAATAGTCATTAACAGCATGCTCGAAGATCTACGGAATTCGACCACCTCCCTGGATCGGCTCGATGCCGAAATCGAAGATCACGAAGCCACAGAGGCCGCACTTCACCAGGCCGTGGCTGCCGCGGAAATGGCCAGTTTCGCCAAAAGCGAATTCCTGGCCAACATGAGTCATGAGATTCGTACACCGATGAATGGTGTGATGGGCATGACCACCCTGCTGCTGGACACCGACCTCGATCCGCAGCAGCGCACTCAGACCAATACCATCAAACAGAGCGCTGAATACCTGCTGAGCATCATCAACGACATTCTCGATTTCTCAAAAATAGAGGCAGGCAAACTTGACCTGGAACTGGTCGATTTCAGACTCGATGACCTGATCAGTGAACTAGCCGGATCATTAATTTTAAGGGCCGACGAGAAGAAATTAGAACTGGTCTGCCCAGCTAATCACATAAGCGACACCTGGTATCACGCGGATCCGGGACGGGTACGCCAAATATTAACCAACCTGCTCAGCAATGCGATTAAGTTCACCGAAACCGGCGACATCACGTTGAGTTGTTTTCCTGAGTACGAACCAGGGATTTTAAGAATTGAAGTCACCGATAGCGGCATTGGCCTGACCCAGCAGCAGCAACAAAAGCTATTTATGCGTTTTAGCCAGGCCGATGCTTCGACCACCCGCCAATTTGGCGGCACCGGCCTCGGTCTGGCAATCAGCAAGCAACTAACTGAGCTGATGGGGGGCAATATTGGCGTGGAAAGCACCCACGGTAAAGGCTCTACCTTCTGGCTCACCCTGCCGCTAGCTCCGCCACACCACCCGCCAACCAACCGCGCCACCCCTGAGTTTGCTGATCTTAAAATAATGGTGGTAGACGACAGCCCAAGTTATCGCACGCTGGTCCACCAACTGCTTGGCCACTGGAATATCCGCCACGAACTGGCCGAAAGTGGACCCGCAGCACTGGAAGTTATCTACCAGGCAACTGCCCAGCAAAAACCCTTTGATATTGTCCTGCTAGACCAACAAATGCCAGGAATGGATGGCATCAGTTTGAGCGCCCTGATGCAGGATGACCCCCAACTACAGTCAATCAAACGGGTTTTAGTCGGTTCAACTGGACGTGTCGGTGATATCAGCCAGATCCAAAAGTCTGGCTTTCACGGCTTTTTAAGCAAACCCCTCAAACAATTCGAATTAGCAGAAGTAATCAAACAGATATCAACCACCCCAAATGACCATCAACCCCAGTTTTCCAGCCACGAACCGGTGGCACCACCCCAGTTCAATGCCAGGGTTCTAGTTGCAGAAGATAGCGCCACCAACCAGGCCGTCATTAAAGGCATGCTGGCTAAATTTGGTATTAATGCCGACCTGGCAAACGACGGCCAGGAAGCGGTCAACACCTTAGCAGTTCGGCCTTACGACCTGGTGTTAATGGATTGCCAGATGCCCGTGCTCGATGGGCTGAAAGCGACCCGAGCAATTCGTAGTTCCGACTCTGATGTCCGCGATCACCAGATCCCGGTGGTCGCCATTACAGCTAATGCCATGAAAGATGACCGTGATCGCTGTATCCAGGCTGGCATGAATGACTATCTGACTAAACCGGTCGATCTTGACCAACTAAGTACTGCCTTACAAAAATGGTTGCCTGATCGTTGCGTCGCACCAACGATATCCACTGATAACGTTAGCTCGATTACCTCAGCACCAGACACTAATGACACGCCTGAGTTAAGTCCAAATCCAGAACCACGAAGCTCAGCGGGTTACCCAGACAGCCTTAGCGGTATTAACGGCTCTGAACTGATTTTTGATCGGGCAGCAATGGGCAGCCGTTTAATGGATGATCTCGACCTGATGCGAAACGTTGCCGAGACCTTCTTGCAGGATATGCCCCGTCTGATCGTCGCTATTGGCGAGCAGGTCGCCGCCAATAACCCAAAGCAGGTGGCCGTGCAGGCCCACAAAATTAAGGGCGCGTCATCCAATGTCGGCGCTAACGCTTTATCTGCATTAGCCCGTGCATTAGAGCTCGCCGGCGAAACCGGCAATATGCAACATATTCTACAATGGCACCCTGGTCTCGAACCGCAATTTCAACAACTCAAATTGGCTATCCAGGAGGAGTTACTATGAAACTGATCATTGCCGAAGATGACCCCACCTCGCGGGCAATGCTCAATGCGGTAACCCAACAGTGGGGCTTTGAACCCCTGCTGGCAGAAGATGGCCATGCAGCCTGGAACCTGCTCCACCAGGAAGATGCTCCCCGCCTGCTGTTGCTGGACTGGGAGATGCCCAATCTAGATGGCGTAGCCCTTTGCGCTCGAATTCGGGAGGTAGAGACCACCGATCCACCTTTTATTATTCTACTAACCGCCCGCGACCAGCCCGTTGATGTGGTTACTGCTCTAGATAGTGGTGCCAATGACTACGTTATTAAACCGTTTGAGCCGATCGAACTCAAAGCCCGTCTGGAAGTCGGTAGACGCATGTTAACTCTGCAATCAAGAATGGCCGAAGCCCAGTTGCAACTAAGCTATCAGGCTACCCATGATCCGGCAACCGACCTGCTCAACCGACGCGCCATCATGAGTGCACTGGACAAGGAAATGGTACGTTCTAGTCGGCAGATGTATCCCATGGCAATCGGCATGTGCGATATCGACCATTTTAAGGAAATCAACGATGATCATGGCCACCTGGTCGGTGAAGAGGTGTTAAAAGAAGTCAGCCGGCGGATCACCTCAGCATTGCGCCCTTACGACCCCGTGGGTCGTTATGGCGGTGGAGAGTTCCTGATTCTGCTAAACAGCTGTGGTCTGCAGGTCACCCGGCCATTTGAACGACTTTTAGAGTCAGTTAGTAGGTCGCCAATCATTGCCGGGGACGTTCAGTGCAGGGTCACCATCAGCTGCGGAGTGGCAATCTATGAACCGCCTCAGGATTATCGTGATGCCACAGAGCTACTGGCTGCCGCAGACTCGGCCCTCTATGCGGCCAAGCTGGCGGGGCGCAATCAAACTGTTTTTGAACCACCAGACACCGGCACCATGGAGGTGTCCGAACTGGTCATCAGTTAGTTCGGTATCGAACAGCGCAAAATCCTGCTGAATATGTCAACACGCCTGGTCCTTAAACCGGCCTGTCCTGATAGCACTCGATCGACCGGAAAGAGTTAGCGTCCCAACATTTTTTGCAACATAGGGGCTTCAGCATCCAGGGCGTTACGAAAACTCGGCCGACGCATAATGCCAGAGACATAATTAGCCAGTTTGGGCCATTGCGCTGGATTGGGCGGACAACCGCAATACTCCAGGTTCACGAACGGACTAACCACGCTAATATCAGCAATGGTTAATGAATCACCAACCAGGAATTCACCCTTAATCTGACTCTCCAGATAATCAAACGCTTCTGGCAGGCGATCAATGTTGTCCTGTATCGCCGCCGGGTCCGGCGCGATTCCGATGGTTACTGGGGCAACCATTTGGGGGAAAAAAATAGCCTCGATAAACCGATCAAACTGAACCGTATCAGCATACTCCTCTAACCAGAGTGCCTGGGCCAGCTGGGCCGCATCATCCGGATAAAACGCTGCACCGTGACGCCGCTCGAGATAACCGATGATGACACTCGAATCACAAATCGCGACCTGGTCATCCTGATAAGCCGGAATTTTGCCCAGCGGACTAATCTTTCGATATTCCGGATCATCACTACCCGGCACCATATGCGTCGATTCAAAGCCGATACCACGCTCATCTAGATAAACCCGGACTTTACGCACGAACGGCGATAACGCCGCACCGATCAGTTTGCTCATCTTCAATTCTCCCTGATGCCTGGTAGATGTTCTAACCCAATTTAACTGTGATCAATCCTGGACAGAGCAATAGTACTCACGGCCACCAGCAGCAGCAATCCGCCAGCCACGGTAACAAACGCCACCTGTAGCCCGGAACTCTCCATAATCACTCCGAGCATAACGGGCACAAACAGATAACCAACCCGGTTAAACATTGAGCGCATACCTAACACCAGGCCGCGTTCGGAATGGTCGGTATGACGGCCAATAGCGGCAAGAATCTGCGGCAGGCTGATGCCCTGCCCCAATCCATGCAAAAGTGTCCAGAACGCAATCGCCATGACTGAGTGATAAAACGGCACCATCGCAATACTGAACATCGAGAGCGCCACAGAAAACCCGAGTACCGTTGCCGTGGAAAACCGACGACCTAATGGCGCCGCCACCAGGGTACCCAGAGATGTACCGACATGAATGAGCGCGAATAACTGCCCCATTACCGTAATAGAGGTGCCAATATCGTTCAGGTGAACCGGGTAAAAAGAACTGTTAATAGCCGCAGAAGCGAGCCTTAACAGGGTAAACGCCATAATCACCACAATCACCGGCCGCGCCAGCAGTGGCAAAGCATCCACATAGCTGGCAATCATCACGTCGATAATTTTTCTATCCCGGTTCACCGACCGGTTGAGGTTAGGTAACAGCCAGGCCACCAGAAACAGACTACCTCCCCAGCAAGCCATAAAATAGAAACCACTATTTAGACCAATATGCTCTGACAGCCAACCTGCAACCAGCGGCGTAATCAACATGCCCAGGCCTGCCACAAACGAGAAATGGCCCATAAAGCGCTGCCGTCTCTCGGCCGAGATAAAGCGCATTGCGTAGGACTGGGTAGCGACCCAGCTCATACCGCGAAAAAAGCCACCAACGACCGCCACGCCACAGAGCAGAAAAAAGTCATCAAATCGGGTATAGGCCAACGTGCTTAACCCAACACCAATCGCACTGATCATCATCATTCGGCGATCACCAAAGTGATCACAGAAGGCGCCGCCCGGCAGGGCAAACAAAATCGGCGCGATTGAGCCCACCGCCACCAGCACACCCAACTGAGCCGGAGGCAACTGCTGCTGTAGTGCCAGCAGGGGTAACAAAAAACCAATTAGTGCTTCCGTAGCAATCGCAAACAACGCGCCACTGCAAACTAACAGGTAGCGCCGACGGGAACCGTCAAGACCGGCGACCCCAGCATCTGAGTCAGCCATTAAGAGTTACTCACAACAATATAATCACTATAAAAATAGACAGGAAATTTAGCCGCCTGAACCGGACTCAAACAGCTGACAGTCAGCGCTGCCGATAATTTTTCTGGTAACCCAGGGTTACTAGCAGCGCGGGTATCAATAACCAGTTAATCGGCGCCAGTGCACAACAACCGCCGACCATTAACAGCCCGCGGGTCAGCAGGGATAAAGGCGCGCGATCATACCCCTCCAGGGCCAGAGATAACAGCCAGATTCCCAGGCCGGCGCCCCCCAGAGCCAACAAAATTTCAGTCAGAGAACCCTGCAGTAACAGTCCGGGCTGATAGATAAAGAGAAACGGAATGACAAACGCCACCAGCGCCAACCGAATAGATTGCCAGGCGATCGCCATTGGGTTCTCATCAGCAATACTGGAGGCGACAAAACAGGCGATCGCCACCGGCGGCGTGATGGCCGATAGCACAGAAAAATAAACCAGAAATAGATGGACCTGCAGCATGGGCAAACCCAGCTCTAGGAGCACCGGCGCTACCAGCGTAGCAACCAGCGCATAAGCGGCTACCACCGGCATGCCCATGCCTAAGATCAACGTAATCACCATTGCCATCACGAGGGAGCTAAATTCGGCCCCATCGGTAATCAGAAAAATCAATGTGGCCAACTTACCCGCCAAACCGGTGATATTAAGGCAGCCAATCACCAGACCAGCCGCCGTCACTGCGGCTATTAACGGTGCCAGGGCAATACAACCGTCGCTACAAACTCGCGCAATCACCGCCGGGGTGATTGGTCGTTGGCCAAAATTACTGGTGACCAGCAGAACCAACAGTGCAGTTGCGGCAACAAATGCAGGCCCAAAACCGGCGACCAGTAACCCCACCAGAGCGACCAGCGCTAACAACTGATACCAGCCCTGGCGCAATGTCTGACCGACAGCGGGAATGGTCTCGGCTGCCATGCCAGTTAGGCCCAGCCGACGCGAGCGCCAGTGCACCTGAAAGTAAATCGACAAGTAATAGAACAGCCCCACTGCGATGGCCGAATAGGCGATCTCGGCGTAGGGAATCGCGGTGAATTCCACCATCAAAAATACCGCAGCCCCCATCACCGGCGGTAGTAAACTGCCGCCCGTGGAAGCCACTGACTCTACCGCCGCCGCAAACAGTCCGCCATAACCCAGTCGCTTCATCATTGGGATGGTGATTGATCCGGTGGTCATCACATCCGCCGCCGGACTGCCGGATAGGGTGCCGAACAGACCACTGGAGACCACCGCCACCTTGGCGACACCGCCCTCACGCCGCCCGGCCACGGCTGCCGCCAGGTCAAAGAAAAACTGGCCACCGCCACTGGCTTCTAATAATTTGCCAAACAAAATAAACAGGAACGCATAGCTGGCGGCAACCTGCAGCGGTACACCAAACAACCCACCGCTTTCACTGATAATCATCTGCTCGGCAAATTCCAGCAGGTCAAACTGACGATGGCTGAAGGTGCCTGGCAGCAGATGGCCCAGAAACAGATAAGCCACCAGACTGTAAACCACCAGAGAGAGCCCGGGGCCGACACTGCGGCGTAACAGCTCAAGGGTCAACGCCAGATAAACTAGCGCCGCAGTCATATCTATCGTAGTGAACTCGTCGATACCGCTAATCCACTGGCCGTAGCGGTCGGTCTGCAGCACCAGATAGCCACCGACCACCAAACTGACGATCACCAACAGCCAATCAAATGGCGTAATCCGCTGACAACGACGACGCCAGCTCAAGGTGGCAAAAGCAATTGGGTAAGTAGCAGCAACGAATACCACCGCAAGCGCCAATGGCGGCAAATTACTCACCGGTAGCGCCACTACCTGGCCCAGGCCACCCGACAGCCAGACTACTCCAGTGAAGACAACACCTGTCGCAATAACCACCTGGCGGCCATCGGTTCGAAATTGAGGCAGACGTAATCCAATCAAATAGCGAATCGTTAAAGCCGCTGGATAAGCAATGACGATGCCCCTGATCAACTGCGCCAGGGTCTGCTGGGAACCAGCCAGCGGCTGGTAACCGACAAACAATGCCAGGGGTAGTGCCAGCAGCATCACCAGTAAAAGCCGCATGCCGGCCGGTTCGACACGACTGCCAGTCTGCAACCAGCGTAATGGATTAAAACTAGCGGTTAACTGCGCCACTAGTTCACCAAATCAGGTTTTTTATTGGTCATTTTAAGGAAGCAAACCCGCCTCACGATAATAGGCTGCCGCACCCGCATGCAGCGCAAGGTCACCGGTTCGCAGCAGCATATTTGGCTCGTAGCGGGCAAAAGAGGGGTGAAGCCCTTTAAGTAGATCAAATTGACGATGCAGTGACCGGGCCATCATATAAGCATCTTCATGGCTGGTTTTTTGCCCTGCGGTTAGTAGAAAGCCGGTGGTCAGAGCCGGTAAATCTGTCTTTAAAAACGAGTAGGTTTCTGCCGGAATCACCATAGTCCCAAAACCAAATTCATCGACCATGGCGTCGAGCAGTTCTGTGGGTAGCGACATCAGCCGGATGTCGGTTGCGGTGGCAATTTCGATCAATCGACTACTGGGCAGAAAACTGGCGGTCAACACCATATCAAGTTTTCGATTACGCATCATCTGCGCCGAGGCACGGGTTGGCAGATAAACCACGTCACCACCATTGGCCAGCACCTGCTTAAAACTCAACCCGTAATGGCTTAAAACTCGCTCGGTAACCAGCTGACCCAGCAGATTACCGCGCATGTTGGCCGATACCCTTAGCGGCAAACCCTGGTCGGCTACCTGCTGCAAATTATCGACCTGGTAGTCACGCAAAAAGTCTGCCCGCATCAACACCTGAACCGCCATACCTTCAACAAACTGGCCCACCGCCAACAGCTCATCAGCACCATAAGAGCGCCTAAACGGAGGCTCGCCAGCTCGGGCAACGGCGAGTTCCAGTGAAGTTTGAATTGAAAACGGCCGTTTGCCGGCAACCATTTTCACCAGGCCGCCCGCTGGATTACCCGGTTCATAAGTTAAGGAGGAGCCAGGGTATTCGGCGCGAACCATTGCCGTTAAGCCTTCGCCGAGCATCGAAATCATGCCGCCGGCCGAATACCCGGCGATGGCACCACCCAACACCGGATTGTCCCTGGTAGCGGCCTGTGCTGATGGCATAACAAAGACACAACAGACCAGCAGCAGCCCGCAGACCAAACGCATCATTTCATATTGGTCATATTGGTGATATTGCTCGGCTGATTTAAGCCCGGCCCGGCCGGTGGGCACCGATAGCCAATTGGTCAACAGAACCATTTTTATTATAGAGCCCACTAGTTTTTACCCCTCTCCCGATGGTTACGATGGTTAATCGCAGCGCTAATGGCAGCCATTAATTGACAGCGCTGTGCATGCTACCAAATGATTCCTGGCTGTGAAGGTCTGCGGTAAAAGTCTGGCTACAAAGGTCTGCCGCCTAATCCTGGTTGCAGTTTAATTTCGGCGGGTTTTCCATCTCGGCAGACAAACCAAACGGTCGTTCAGTGGTAATCTAAGCCCACTGATTCGACCCAACTCAATTTCCAGATAATTGACTTAAATAGTTGGCGAATCGATTGGCCTGTGCACCCTCATCGATTAACCGACCAGGGATTAACAACCCGGAATTAACAACCAGTAATTAACTAACCAAGGAATCGTTCAAGTGCGTCTATTTTCGCCACTACGACTAACCTCTCTACTACTTGCGGTTCAACTTGTCAGCAGCTGCACCGAAGAGGCTATTGATCACTACCCCGACCGACTCGTCAAAGTAATCAGCTATGAAACCAGCCAAAACCAGGTCAACTTAACCTATCCCGGCGCGCTGGAACCTCGCTATCAAAGTCAGCTTGCTTTCCAGGTGGGTGGGCGCCTTAACCGGCGCCACGTCAACCTGGGCGACCATGTTGACATTGGCCAGGTAATTGCGGCACTGGACACCCAGGACTATCACCTGGGCAGCACCAATCTTGATAATCTCAAACAGGCTGCTGCCGCCGATTATCAACGGGCAAAACGAGATTTACGCCGAGCCAGAGAGCTTGTTACTGGCGGCTTCATTGGCGAATCCCAACTTGACCAGGCGGTCAACGCTGAAGCCGCCGGCAAAGCCCGGCTTGACGCCATCACAGCACAACATGCAGAAAGCCTGAATCGGCTTGGCTATACCGAAATCCTCTCGCCCCAAACTGGCGTCATTACCGCGTTGCATGCTGAGGCCGGCGATATCCTTAGTCCAGGGCAGGCGGTAGCAACCTTGGCCTGGCTGGCTGAATGGGAATTCGCTGCATCAATTCCGGAAAGCCATATCGGGCTGCTCCAACCAGGCAGTGAAGTCACTATCAATTTTTGGGGACTCCAGACACAACCTATCCAGGGCAGGGTTCGGGAAATTAGCCCGGCGGCTGATCCTGGATCCAGAAGCTACCAGGTAAAAATTTCTCTGGCCGGCGCCCCCGAACAGCTGAAACTTGGCATGTCTGGCACCATCAATATTCCCACTACCAATACAGAGGCTGGCGCGCTGAATACCAGCGCAGTAATCAGCTATAACGGCGGCAGCGCCGTACTGGTGGTAGACCCGGTTTCCCTGATTGCTCAGCGCCGGCCAATTACCCTCGGGCCACCGGTAGGTGACCGGGTTTCCGTTACCTCAGGGCTGACGCCCGGCGACCTGGTCGTTGTGGCCGGTAGCAATCAAATAGCTGACGGCGAATCCGTTCGCCTGCTCGATTAAGCCGATGACCAGACAGAGATTCAACCTTGCCCGCTGGGGCATTGAACACCCCTCCCTGCTGATTTATTTAATCCTGGCGATTCTGATCGCTGGTGGATCTGCGTTTTTCAAACTCGGTCAACGAGACCTGCCGATCTACGCCATCAAAACCATGGTTGTTAGCCTGCAGTGGCCCGGCGCTACCGCAGAAGAGATGATGCAGTTTGTCACCGACCCGATCGAAACCAAGTTGCTGGAGGTGCCCTGGTTAAAGGACGTCTCCTCATTTAGTAAACCCGGCGAGACCTTCCTGCTGGTCAGCATTGAAGATTT
>JQIA01000125.1_pt1 | contig 33695 bp, 30 predicted proteins | sample 811431 | NCBI WGS metagenome assembly JQIA01 (sample SAMN02998118, study PRJNA258478) | marine sediment metagenome | biome: marine; feature: seafloor; material: sediment; isolation source: oil-polluted sediment collected from 3 locations (0.5 km, 0.7 km and 0.9 km)... | place: USA: Gulf of Mexico ...
GGGTATGGCTGGGTTCCTGTTGACCCTGCCGATGTCCGTAAAATGATGCTGAAAGAAAAACTGGAACTTTCCGACGCAAAAACCATCAGCAACAGAAATTACTTCTGGGGTGGGATAGATCCTTACCGAATCAAACTAGGTGAAGGCAGAGACCTTAAACTGAATCCGCCACAACATGGAGAACCGGTGAACTATTTGATGTATCCGTTTGCGCAGGTTGGAGAAGATACACTTGATTGGCTGGATCCGGAGACATTCAAATACACCATTATTTATACTGAAACGCCAGAATAGTAAGCCTTTTCTTCCCTCTGTGCAGTGTATTTACGGCAGAGGGTAGGACAGTATATATTTAATAATTACCATCTTGCTCACTTCTATTTTGTGCCCGTTCAGCAAGCTCTTTAGCTTTTTCAGCTCGTGGTTTAGCCTTTTCCCCAAGATCTGTCTCCCCATCTGCAATACTGACCCAAATATTTGCAGCCTTTGTAAATGCTGCTTTTGCCTCGTCCCATTGACGTTTTTTTCTAAAATCAGTCCCCTCATTAAATATCTTTGTTGCCTGATTAAATTGCTCAACAGCCTCAACTTCAGCTTTATGTTTTTTCTGTTTTTCAAGGTTTTCTTCACAAGAAGCAATAGTCTTCGTACAGGCCTCAACATTTTTATTAGCATAGTTTAACATTTCAGGCTGGCATTCCATTTCAGAGAGCCATCTATAGTTTCTTTTAGCCCGTTCAAAGATTTCAATAGCTTCTTCGAAATTTTTTTGTTCATACTCCGCCCTGGCCTTGTCGTATATTCGACTCGCTTCTGTTTTATAATCATTACATTCATCTGCAAGAATTTGGCAGGGATAACTAACAACAAAGAAAATCGCTAAGATTATAATTCTCATTACATCGTTCATGATTTATTTTCCTTTATCAATTAAAGTATAATATTTACCAATAATGCTTTCATCGCAGCAGGCATAACTATGAAACAATCTAACATATTTTGGGAGTGTTGGTATAGTATTAGCTGTTTTTTTACAAAAGAAAACCACTTAACCAAAACCCCTCCCTTGCCGACACAGCGTATTAATGTCATCAAACAGTCTATTACAGTACTGCCTTTTCAAAAATTTTCATAAAAAAAGTATATTTATGAAAGAGCAAATTATATCAGCGACTTAATACCGGCGAACATTTTGTTCTGTAGATATTGAACATAATTTACCGGTTTAAGAGAATAAAAATGGAAAATTTTGAATATAATATATGTGGTGAGTGTGGCATAGGACCTACTAAAATTGGCGGCTTTTACACCCCAGGGTCACTCTAAAGTTGAACACAACAAACCGTGACAAAGATGAAACCAGCGATTTGATCTGCTGACTCCCGGTTTCATCCATTTTTAAACGTCACAACACAACCCGACTTATCCGGCTCCGATTTCACCATACATTCTGAATGTCTTTACCGGAACAGGTGAGTTTTCAAAAATCATTTCAAAGGTGTGGGAGGTATTTATCCGCTCGGGCGTTTCCCGGTGGGTCATTACCACCTGATCTATACCTTCCTCTTTGATGAACTTCAAAATCTCGGTTGCTGGTTTTCCAGTTGCCGTATGACGAATGAAGAGAGGACATCCCTCCATATACTTTTCACAGACCTGGTTCATCCGTTTTTTTGCCGTCCGACTCAGTCTATTGGAGAAATCCTGTACGTGTTTCTGGTTGTATTCACCATACAAGGGTTCTTGATGAGGAATATCTTCGATGACATAAAGGACATGTACTTCAGTATTTTTGTCCTGATTCAAACATTTAATATATGAAAGCGCCTTGTCAGAGTTCTTGGCAAAATCCATCGGAAAAAGTATTTTTTTAGGTTTCATAATTTCACCTCTATTTGCTAAAAATTCGTTTCGTCCGAGCTGATTAGAACCCAGGTCTCAATTGATCCAAGAGGCGTTATCGTATATTACAAATATAAAGTATCCCCACCGCAGGCAGTGGGGAGCTAAAAAATATTCGCTGTAATCAAAAAAGTAAACTTTTTAACGAATTGTCCCGGTTCGGTTAACCAGCATCGGACTTATTTATTTCAGGTAAACCTGAAGTTTACATAATTTTCAAGTTGTCCCTAAGCTGTCCAATCTGAATTCCCACCCCAAAGCATTTGTTTCTTCCCACACAAACTTCGGCATCGGCCTCCTCAACATACGTTTTAAGATGTTTTTGACCATCTTTCAGGTCGACAACCCAGGCATGTTGCCCCTGGTTGAACTCTATCAATACGTCCGTGTCAAACTCACCGATATCGGGATAAAGGGCCTTAATTTTATTGTATACATCTATTTTTTTTAACATTTTGTAACCTCCTCTCCTTTTCAGATTTAAATATTGACATCAAAGCATGGTTCAGCAGGTAGCTATCAGCTCGGAAGGGAATATTTATCAATCTGTAAGAGCGGGTTTTTTGTTGGTGCACCAGTCAGAAACCGGGTGTGTTTTTTACAAATAACAACAAATCCCCGAAACTTCTTAAAAATTAATTTTAAAGATGTTATTCTTACCTATATAATAATCACCGAGACTCTTTTTACAAGTGGATATAGTGTAAAAAACAGATGCAAACGATATTATAAAAAATATCTCAAAAAGAAAAATCACAGGCCTTTTATTTGAATAAAAAGGAATTGTAAATTCATCATCTCCTTACTTCTACTTGTCCGCCATAAAACAAATAAGGCTTATCAAACATTATTCTATAAATCTTGCTTTCTCTAAGGTAATACTTATTATATAACAATAATAAAGCAATCTGTTCCGGTGAAAATGACATATTACAGAGAGCATTAAAACGAATGAAAATTTCATTATGAATAATATACAACAATGTTCCCACAGTTTAGGAGAATAAAAATGGAAAATTTTGAATGTAAACAATGTGGAAAAATAGCAATCAGTGAAGAGAATCTTTGCGATCCTGTTTCAGTGCAGGAAGTCTATGAATGCGATCATTGTGGAGGCCAATCAGCTCACAGGGAAGAGATCTCTTCCCCGAGAATTATTGAGTTCAGCCATGTCTGCGGTGACTGCGGTAGAGGTTCCGACAAAAGTGACGGGTTATGCACCCCAGAACCCATCTGATAATGAATTAGTAAAAAACATAGATATCGATGAAGCCGGTGAATTGATCTGTTTACAATCCCGGTTTCATTTTTTTAACTTCAACTACACAATCCTGCATATCAGTATTCGATGATACCACAACCTATTTCAATGAGTTATAAAAACGTTTCTCGCAAAGAAGCCATAAGGTAAATTTGTCTTCATTTCTCCGGTGAAGTCTTTACATAAAAAAACAGAAAAAAACTTGCTAAAGCTTCTTTCTCCGATATATACTGACGCGTTAAAATTCGATAAACGGTTTCTTTAATTATGACAAACATCTGATCTGACTTAATTTCATGTTATAGACCTGACCGTGTTTTACAAGCCCAAGGGATGATCAGACATATTATTTAAGGTGTATTCCATGTTAAAAATTCTCAGTCGCTTCGTTTCGTTTCTACCTTTATCAATTGCCTTGGCACTTGGCCGTTTTATTGGCTGGATCTGGTTCTACATCATTCCGGTGAGAAGGGGGCTGGCCCTTGAGAATATCAACCGGGCACTCGGAAACGAGTTATCAAAAAAAGAGCAGCGGAAAGCAATCCGTGAGCTTTTTGCAAATTTCGGGATGTACATTGTTGAATTATTACGCCTCCCTTACGTATCAGTTGAAGAGAATAAAAAACTGGTAGAAATTGAGGGGTGGGAGAATATGGACGCCGCCCTTGAAAAAGGGAAAGGTGCTATTTTACTTGCGACCCACGTTGATAATGTGGACCTTGGGGGCTGCTCAATGGCATTTAGGGGGGCTCCAATATCGGTTGTGGTCAGGCAAATGGGAAAAACAGCAGAAGAGTTTATTACTTCTGTTCGTGAGAATACCGGCGTAACCATCATATCCCGTAAGGGCACCAAGAATGTTATCAAGGATCTTTTGGCTGAGAACAAAATTGTAACCATAGTCATCGACCAACATTTATCAAAATATCGAGCTATCGCATGTAAATTTTTTGGCCTATGGGCATCCACCACCACAGCACCTTCCCGCTTTGCCTTTGAAACCGGTGCACCAATTATCCCTGCCGTTATTACCCGTAAAGAAAAACCGGGTTATCATCACATAACGGTCTCTCCCGAATTTAACCTTGAAACACCCTATGATGATATAGATATGAATATACGACACAACACAGAAAGACTGAATAGGGTCGCTGAAGATTGGATTCGCGCAACACCGAACCAATGGTGGTGGTTTCATAAACGGTGGAAAGTTCAGGATAATCCTGATGGCTGGGATATACCTGGTTCTTCTGCTACTGAAGATAAACAGAAATCAGCTTAAAACGGGAACAGTCATTTTTATATTAATATTTACCCGCTTTTTTACCTATCTATACATAGGGTAAATTAAATTTTCATAAAAAGGGGTATTTACATGAAAAAAACAGCCATATCATCCTATTGTATTGCACTGTTGATGACTGCTTCTTTTTTAGCAGTTCCGGTATTTGGTTCTGAAAAAAAAGATGAAATCTTTATTGGTATTTCCAAAATTGTTACACATCCGGCGTTAGACGCTCTTGAAAAAGGCATAATGGATGTTGTTAAACTTACCTGGCCCGATGCTAAATTTGATCTCCAGAGTGCCAATGGAGAGATATCAACAGCGGCGTCCATCGCCCATAAATTCAAAGCGGAAAAAGTCACTCTGGCAGTTGGCATTGCAACACCCACCGCTCAGGCACTTGTCAACACCATTAAAGATGTACCCGTTATTTACTGTGCTGTAACCGATCCGGTTGATGCCGGACTGGTTAAGTCCTATAGTGCCGGTGAAAAAAATGTAACCGGCGTTTCTGACATGACGCCTGTAAAAGAACAGATAAGACTTTTAACTCTGATCAAACCAATCGCAACCCTTGGACATGTTTATTGCAGCAGTGAAGCAAATGCTGTCAGACTTGCAGAACTTGCAAAACAGGCATGCGAAGAACTTGGGATAAAATTTATTGAAACGACTGTCAGCAATTCATCAGAAGTCAAGCAGGCTACTCAGGCTATCATTAGACGAGTTGACGGAATTTATATCAGTAATGACAACACAGTTGTTTCCGCCTTAAGCTCAGTCGCTGAAGTAGCTATGAAAAATAAAGTGCCTGTTATGTCAGCCGACCCAAGTTCAGCTGAAACAATTCCTGTTCTTGCAGCATGGGGTTTTGACTACTATAAAATGGGGCGTAGAACCGGCAAGCTCGTTGTTGATGTACTGAAAGGAAAAAAACCGTCTGAAATACCTACCGTTTATATGACGGATACCTCAGATGTCGATCTGCTATTAAACATGGATGTCGCTGAAAAGTTAGGTCTTACTTTTCCTGAAGATGCAGTAAAAAATGCCAGAACAATTATTAAAAACGGCAAGGTTGAAAAAAAACAATAAATCAGACTTTGTATTCAGGATATAACCTCGGAGTAACTGAACCTTTTTTTTAATCTTAACTGTAGTTTATCCGAACAGGAAAAACTGCAGTTGTTAATTTCTACATAAAGATAATCATGATTGAAGGTATTTTTGTCGAGGGCCTTATATACAGCATAATGGCTCTTGGCGTATTTTTTACATTTCGTATTCTCGACTTTCCGGATCTGACCGTTGACGGTTCCTTTCCATTGGGAGCTGTGATTATGGCCGTTGGCATTAAAAACGGTATAGGTCTCATCCCTTCCATAAGCCTTGCTTTTGCCGGAGGCGTTCTTTCGGGTATGGTAACTGCTGTTATCCACAACAAGCTCAAAGTCCCGCATCTTCTGGCAGGTATCCTTACCATGACGATGCTGTATTCTATCAACATCAGAATTATGGGAAACAGAGCCAATATTCCGCTATTAAGGCATGATACAATTCTTTCAAAAACAGTTGATTTTGCCGGTGGCAGACTCTCTGAAGAAATGGTTCTGCTGATTCTGTTTATATTAATTGTGCTTGTTATTAAAATTCTATTGGATGTCTTTTTTCACACCGATATGGGGCTGACGTTTGGTGCCATGGGTAGTAATCAGCAGATGATCGTTTCACAGGGCGTAAACCCTGAGACATACAAAGTTATCGGTGTGGGTCTCTCAAATGGTCTTGTCGCCCTTTCTGGAGCCTTCGCAGCACAATACCAGGGTTTTGCGGATGTGAATCTCGGGCAGGGTATCGTTATTTCAGGTCTGGCTTCTGTAATGATCGGTGAGTTTTTATTAAAATCAAACCGGATTTCTGTTCTGACTCTCAGGGTCATTTTGGGTGCAATTCTTTACAAAGCAATCATGTTTCTGGGTCGATATTATGGTTACGCAATTCACATGACACCAAACGATCTGAAGCTTATTTCAGGGATTCTAATAATTACGGCACTCCTTTTTACCCAACTGAAAAAACCAAAAAAATACAAGGGGGGACCATGATAGAAATAAAAAATGTCAGCCTTGTATTTAACCCGGCAACCCCAAATGAAAATACTGTATTTAAAGACCTGAACCTTCGTGTCGAAAAAAACGATTTTATAACTATTATCGGCAGTAACGGAGCTGGTAAAACTACATTATTCAACCTTCTGTCCGGTAATCTGATGCCAACATCCGGAAAAATTATTATTGACGAAAAAAATGTCACAAAAGTTCCTGAATACAAACGGGCAAAAAATATTGGCCGGATTTTTCAGGACCCGCTTGCCGGAACTGCATCCAATATGTCAATTGAAGACAACATGATGGTCTGTTGTAAAAAAGGATTCAAAGGACTAAGAATCAGCCTGAACAGCAAACGACGACTCTTTTTTAAAAAACAGCTAAACCACCTCGACATGGGACTTGAAGATAGACTGAAAGATAATGTCGGGCTTCTTTCCGGTGGTCAGAGACAGGCCTTGACTCTTTTAATGATGGTTCTGTCCAATCCCGCTCTTGTTCTTCTTGATGAACATACCGCAGCCCTTGACCCAAGAAATGCAGCAATTGTACTCAATCTGACCCGAAACTTTATGGAAAAGCGTTCACTGACAACAATGATGGTAACCCATAACATGCAGCACGCGATAGATTACGGCAACCGCCTTCTGATGATGGATAAAGGTGATATTGTTATCGATGTCAAAGGTGAGGAGAAGCAAACTCTTACCGTTGAGAAACTGATCGACATGTTCACAAAGGTCAGAAAAACAGATTTTGTAAATGATGAAGCATTGTTAAGCAGGTAAACAGCTGTTGCTTTTGGATTTTTCAATTTCAGTATCTTCATATTCAGGATTTAATTCATTTCCAAAACTACTGCTCAAAATCATTCTACAGCAACCGGGTTTAACAAAAAAACAAATATATGATTCTCAAAACAAACGTACGATGTAACATTTCATCGATTTACATATCGATATTTTAATGTTAAAATTTTAAGTACTACTTGAATTTAATCTACTAATCTCGACCACTGATTTTCCCCACGCATAGATAATGACAATTACACTCCAAGGGAGACAAAAAATTGAAACACAGCTTAATCAGTCCTCAGACTATAATTAAAAAAAAGAATGTATATTTTACGATTATTCTAATTTTTTTTATTACTGCTACTTTATCTACGAGGTCTGTGGCTGAAACTATTCATAAAAATAAGAAAATAAACATGGCTTCCACAAGGCATGAGGATTCTTATGATGGTAAAGCCATTAAACTTATTTATACAGAAGCTTTTAAAAGATTGGGTCTTGAGCTTGTTTATTCCTTCTATCCTCCAAAAAGAGCCTCGATGATGGCAAAATTAGGTCAAATAGACGGTGAACTCGCCAGAGTATATAACTACAATCAAAACCTTCCTAATTTAATCAGGGTGGATGAACCGGTTTCATCTGTCAAAATCTCAGCATTTACAACAGATCCTGCGATAAAACTTAACGGATGGGAGAGTTTAGGAGGTACTGACTATAAAGTGGAATATATGAGGGGAGTTAAACTATGTGCAATAAAATTATCTGAAGTTGTAAATAAGAAAAACCTGTCGCAGATTGCTCATTGGTCACAGGGATTAAAAAAAATGGTTGCCAAAAGAACTGATATCTATGTTGAAGTGGAACGTACTGTTTTGAGAGAGCTTAAAAAAGATGAATTTAAAAATGCAAATATCAAAATCGCAGGAGTTATGGAGGAGGTTAATCTCTATACATTCCTGAACAAAAAATACGCACACCTTGTTCCTCAGCTTGCTGAAATTTTAAAAAAGATGAAGGAAGACGGCACAATCAAAAAATTTTTGGATAGTGTTGAAAATAAAACAGATTAACTCTTTTTTTGTAAACACTTCCGGGCCCCGCAAGAATAGAATAAAACTTCTCGAAAAAAATCTCAAAATGATAATATAAATTTTTCGTCAATATACCCAATCAACTTTTAATATTTATCCCTTTCCTATCGATCTTTTTAGATTTATACTCCGATTATCAAAATGAGATAAAGACTCATACACTATTGCATAGAAAGTTCAGAGGATTGTAAATTGAAAAAACAACAATTCCAATCAATTCCAGAGTACGAAACCGAGTTAAACAAATTACGTGAAAAAATTGCGCTCCTTGAGGCAGAAAACAAAGAGAACAGCGAGGCAAAACGGGCTCTTTTTAATTCTGAGAAAAAATACCGGACAATATTTGAGAATACGGGTACCGCAACTATTCTAATAAATGAAGACACGACTATTTCAATGATCAATTCTGAGTTCGAAAGACTCTCAGGATATTCTAAACAGGAGACTGAAGGCAAACAAATCTGGACAGATTTTGTCTTCCCGGAAGATCTTGAAATGATGGTGCAGTTTCACAATCAGAGGCGCCTCTCTCCTGAAACAACGCCAAGACACTACAAATGCCGGGTATATAAAAAAACAGGTGATACACGTGAAATAAAAACGGCGATGATGACCGTTGATCTTATCAGAGGAACAAAGCAGAGTGTCGCATCCGTCAGAGATATTTCAGAGCAGGTAAGACTGGAAAAAAAGATACTTGAAATAAGTGAGAGAGAAAGACGGCAGATCGGTCATAACCTTCATGATGACCTTGGTCAGCACTTAATAGGCGTCGAGGCTCTATCCTCACTGTTAAAACAACGGCTTGAACAGCAGAATAATCCCGAGGTTTCTTTAGCCAGTGATATTGCCACACTGATGGGAGAGGCAATAAAAAAAACCAGAGATCTGTCTAAAGGACTATGCCCTGTTGATATGGATGCCATGGGACTTTCGGCAGCCCTTTCAGAACTCCAGAGCTATATTGAAAAATATTTCAATATAGACTGTGAGCTTAATTACAACGAGCAGATTCAAATTCTGGATAACACAATCGCTACGAATCTTTACCATATTGCTCAGGAAGCCGTAAATAATGCACAACGGCATGGTGCAGCAACTCACATTTCTATTACACTAGATATTATTGACGGAAATATTATTCTTCTGTCAATTAAAGACAACGGCAAAGGGTTTTCAGAGCAAAAATCTGATGATGGCCTGGGGTTGTCGATTATGTCATTTCGGGCATCAAGTATTGGCGCAAACTACACCATAAGCAGTTCGGAAGGAAAAGGGACCGAAATTAAATGCATGCTAAATCAAAAATATTTATAGTTGATGATCATCCGATTTTCAGAAAAGGCCTGAAGCAGCTCATCAACGAAGAATCAGATATGGTCGTCTGCGGTGAAGCAGAAGATGTTAATACGGCCAAAAAAGAGATAGCACTATCAGGCTCTGATATGGTTATTGTTGATCTTACTTTAAAAGATAAAAGCGGCCTTGAGCTGTTAAACGACATTCACTCAAAATACTCTATCCCGACACTGGTTATTTCAATGCACGATGAGAACTTATATGCCGAAAGAGTTCTGAAAGCGGGCTCAAGCGGATATATTATGAAGCAGGAAATGACGTCTAGTGTCACCAATGCCATCAGACATGTTTTAAGCGGAAAAATTTATGCGAGCGAAACAATTATTAATAAGCTTCTTGGAAAGCTGACAGATAAAGCTGATGTGAAAACAGATGCCGTTGAATCACTTTCAGACAGAGAATTAGAAGTTTTCCAGCTTATTGGAAAAGGATACAGCAGAAAAGAGATATCAGAGTTATTGATTGTCAGTACGAAAACGATTGGAACGTATCGAGAAAATATTAAAAGAAAACTTAACTTAAAAAACTCACCAGAATTGATGAAATATGCCGTTGAATGGATTGGAAAGAACAATTTATAACCATCCCTAAAACATAAATATCTTCTAACGGCATAGGCGAAACGCCTATGTTTTAATCAGCATTATACCTATTCAAAATTAAGCCCTTCACTGATTTATCTTTCCCTATAGATCTCCTACATTACACTCAAGAATAAAGAATATTATTATCAATGTAAACAAACGTTACCAGACTTAGTGAGGTGAGGAAAAGATGAATAATAAAAGCCCGGAAAAACTTAGTAATACTGAGGAGTGTGTTGATACTATTATTAACACCGTAGGAAAAAAAATCATCTTGGGAATGCCGTTGGCTCTTGGGAAATCGTATCATTTAATAAATGCAATCTATCAGCGGGCAAAAAAAGATCCTGAGATAAACCTCACACTCATTTCAGCACTGGCACTTGAAAAACCCGGCTGGAACAGCGATCTTGAAAGAAGAATGATGGAACCGATCGTTAACCGGATATGGAAAGGTGTACCTGATTTTGATTATATGACTGATATCAGAAAAAATGCTATCCCGCCAAATGTAACAGTACGGGAATTTTTTTGTAAGGCAGGTGGCTATATCGGCGTTTCACATGCACAGCAGGAATATACCAGCAGCAACTATACCCATGTTATCAGGGATTTAATATTATCAAAAATAAATGTTTATCTGCATATTGTCGCCAAAAAGGAAATCAATGGAGAAACACTTTACAGCAACAGCTGTAATGCCGACATAGGCTCAGAACTTATTGACGAAATGGAACAGCTCAGCAGACAGGGCAAAAAATCTCTGCACGTTGGGCATGTTAATAACAATCTTCCTTTTATGTATGGTGATTCTGTCATGCCGGAAAGCCGCTATGATATTATCTTTGAAGCCGAAAATGCACATTTCCCCCTTTTCAGTGTTCCAAAACAGTCTGTTGGATTACAGGAGCATATGATCGGCCTTTATGTCAGTTCGCTGATTAAAGACGGTGGCACACTACAAATCGGCATCGGAACATTGGGAGATGCTATTGCAGACAGCCTGATTATGCGTCATAAAAATAATGAAGTATACCAGCGGGTTTTAAACGAATCAAAAATCTTAGATCGATATCTAGCCTTAATTAATAATTTTGGTGGCACCCAGCCTTTTCAAAAAGGGCTGTACGGTGCAACAGAAATGTTAGTTGAAGTTTTTATCAGCCTGTATCATGCCGGTATCATAAAGCGTAAAGTGTATGATGACGCTACAGTTCAGAAATTGATTAATGAGAATCAGTTACAGGAAGACCTTACTATTGAAAGTGTTGACATACTTCTTAGTGAAGAACCTTTTTTTCCTGTTCTCACAGAAAAATATTTTATGGCTCTTCAAAATTTAGGTGTTTTTAAAGACGACCTGACTTTTAAAAACGATCATATTGTCAACTGCAAATCAAGCTGGTCAACAGATTTCAGGGATCGAAAAAACAAATTGGAAGTCATTCAAAACTGCATGGGTAATAAACTGAAAAATGGTGTGATTACCCACGCAAGTTTTTTTATAGGTTCAAATTCATTTTATAATGAACTCAGCGATATGGACGAAAAAGAGTCAAAACTTTTTGAAATGTCGAGTGTGCAAAAAATCAATCAGTTATACGGTAATGAAACATTAAGGGCTCTTCAAAGAAAGGATGCACGTTTTATCAATGCAGGTATGCTGCTTTCAATTCTTGGCAATATCTGCTCAGACGGATTGGAAAACGGTACCGTGATTTCAGGTGTAGGCGGTCAATACAACTTTGTATCAATGTCACATGCACTGCCCGATGCACGATTGATAATGATGATAAAAAGCACTCGGACGAAAGGCCGTGAGACGCTTTCTAATATTGTTTTTAATTATGGACATACAACTGTGCCACGCCATCTTCGGGATATTGTGGTAACAGAATACGGTATCGCTGATCTTTTAGGAAAAACTGATCAGGACGTTATTAAGGAGATATTAAATGTAACTGATTCACAGTTTCAGGAGGACTTGCTGCTGAAGGCCAAGAATGCAGGAAAGATTTCTCCCGACTACGAGATCCCACATCAGTTTCGAAACAATACACCCAAAATGTTAACGTCTATACTTGATACGTTTCAGAAAGAAGGCTATTTTAAACCCTTTCCATTCGGTTCTGATTTTACAGAACAGGAAATTACAATTGGGAAAGCTTTGAAAACATTCAAAAAGAATGTTGATACCGATAAACTGAAAACTCTTATGAAAGTCGGGGCTCAGCTATTGAACAAAACTCCTGAGTCCTCAGAACAATACCTGCATAGGTTGCAACTTGATCGGCCATCATCATTCAAAGAAAAACTGATGCAAAAAGTTGTAATTTGTGCACTTGATTCTACCGGCGCATTATAAACATCCCCACGTAAAACCCACTGTCAGATGGGGTGGCTCATATTTTTGGAACCACCTCTTGCATTGTTAGCGTAAAAAAGCTTCCTCCAACGAATGGTTCTTTAGCGGACCTAACAAAATCATCTTTTAATATTTAGTTATTTGATTTTTACCTCTTGCTTTTCTAAAAGATTTTGTTTTAATACTGAACAAGTTCCCTCGGCATAAACAATTTATAGAAAGGCATGAAATGGAAAATCATGAGAATGATGTTCAAGACAGGCTTCTTGAACAAAGTGAAAAAGCGGTTAATTTTCTAATAACCGGTGTTACCCTGCTGGCTGCCATTGGTGTCCCTTTTTCTGTCAGTCGCTTTCTATATACCGGGTGGCAGCTATCATACTCTGCTCATTGTGTTGGTTTGCTGATGATCAGCTTTCTGTTTCTGTTTCGTCACAACCTGTCACAAAAAATCAAACTATACTCAATGACACTTATGGCTCTTTTGATTTCAATCATGGATCTGTTCAGTTACGGTCTATACGGAAACGGTCTTCACTGGGGAGCTTTTACCTTGATGTTACTGTTCTTCTTTTTCAAACGACGCGATATTATTATCGGATCGGGCGTTATTCTTACAGCTTTTTTGGGCAGTATGTATCAGTTTGTATATACCGGCCGACAGTTTCCAGGGGATGCGAATGTATTCCTCTCACAATTTTCATCATGGGGAACCACTTTTTTTGGCGGTGGGATGTTCGTTGTCCTTCTCGCATATATTTTCAGAAGCCAAAAAACCCAGACCAGAGAACTCCTTCTACTCCTTGATGAAAAAAACAAACAGATAGCACATATAGCCAACCATGATACGTTAACAGGGTTACCGACTCTCAGACTGGCTCTGGAGCGCCTTGATGTTGTATTCGAGCTGGCAAGAAGAAACGGTGGGAAATTTGCACTAATGTTTCTGGATCTGGATGGATTTAAGCAGATCAATGATACGTACGGACATGATGCGGGTGATGATGTGTTAAGAGAGATTGCCGATCGTTTAACAATAGTTCTTCGTAAAAGTGATACCGTCGGCCGAATTGGCGGAGATGAATTTCTGATTATTCTGTCTGAGGTAAAAGGAGAGCCTGAAATACAAATTGTCAGCAACCGGCTTATCGATAAAATCAGCGAACCGATGGTCATTAAAGGCTGTCAGGTAAACGTTGGTGCCAGTATCGGGGTTGCTTTATATCCCGATCATGCGGACAACCCTGTTGAGCTTCGAATAATAGCGGATGAGCTTATGTACTCTGTTAAAAGAACCGGGAAGAACAATTTCGCAATTGCGTCTTAAGAACTATTTGATTACAGCATATTTATTTAGTATTTCCTGCAAACGACCTGATGATTTTAATCGTTCTAATGCTTCATTTATCTGGTTCATTTTTTTGATGTGTTCAGATTTTTTACTGAGCAGTAAATGAAAAAAAATTGGCCCAAACCGTGCTTTGGTTGGTACAATTTTCGATGACAAATTGAGTTTATTTATCATATAGTTCCCCGCATAAAGGGGCTCTATTGTTATATCCGCTCTTCTGTGAGCCAAAACTTTGAATGCATTCTCTTCTTCTTTCACGTAATAAGTCATAACACCCAAATTATCTATATTTAACTTATGCCAGCTATTTCCCAGGTTTGTGACTGGAAGTAAACCAAATTTTTTTATATCCAAACCAGATGTTATTGAATTAATTTCTTTTATTCTTGGGTGCCCACTGTATGTATAGGCATACAGATATAATTCAAAGACAGGAAGTCTACTACTTTCTGTATATTTAAGACGTTCTTCAGTTGAGACAGTCAGGAGAAGGTCTGCCTGACCATGTTGGACATGAATTTGGGCTCTTTTCCAGGGTAACTCTTTATACTCAAGATAAAGCCCCATCTTTTTTTCAAATATTTCGCTTAAAATATCAATGTACAGCCCCTTCGCACTTCCGTTTTTATCATTGTAAATGTATGGAGGCCAGCTACTGGCCGCAATACTTACAACGTTTGCACTGTTTTTATCGGCAGCATCAACCTGAGCAGTAATACAACATAATGATAGAGTAAAAAAACAAATCACCTGCACTTTGTTCCAATCAAGCATTTTGTTGAAATAACTCTTCATAAACACCTTGAGGCCTCCTGGCTGTTTATTTGACGAAATCTTATTTGAAGGAACACATAATTGGAAAAGGGTTTTTTTACATAAATGATACGTAATCTTAACTCATTAATTGAATTAGATATATCTACCATATTTTCTGATTTTTCTCAACCTGAGTGTTGTTCTATTGAATCACCTTACCTACCTTTAACCCAAAAAAAAGGGATGACCGAAGTCACCCCTCCCCCCTATTCAAAAAATCTTAATAGAGTTTAATTTCAATACCACATATGTCTTGTATATTTAGCTGACAATATTTCCTTTAATACCGACTACAACTTCTTTTAAAGGAATATCTGCACCCGACAATTCCATCGCCTTTCGAACCATTGTAGAAAGACCGGAGCAGCAAGGGACTTCCATTAGAAGCACGGTAACACTTTTTAAATCAGCGACTTTAAAGACTTCAGTAAATTTTTCAATATACTCTGTCGGATTATCAAACTTCGGACATCCGATCATCACAGTTCTGCCGGTTAAGAAATCCTTGTGAAGTTCAGGATAAGAAACAGGAACGCAGTCTGCTGCTATCAGTAAATCAGATCCTTTTAAAAAAGGAGCCGTCGGCGGTACAAGTCTGACCTGAACCGGCCAGTGAGTTAGTGCCGAATTTCCTCCTGTCAAAGTTGAAGGAATGTTTGCTGACTGACACGGAGACGGTGCACCAAACGCCTGGAGCTGAGTTGATGGACATCCACAAGCTTGAGTTTGAGGCGCTTGCTCCTTTTTCATGTTTTCAAGATGCACGTGAACTGCTTCTTCATCAAATTCATCCGCTTCTCTTTCAATAATTTTTAATGCATCCTCCGGACAATTACCCATGCAGGCACCTAATCCGTCACATAAAAGATCTTTAATAATTTTTGCTTTACCATCAACAATTTCTATGGCGCCTTCAGCACAGTCAACAACACAATTACCGCAACCATTACATTTGTCTTCATCTATTTCGATTATTTTTCTTATAACTTTCATGAGATTTCCTCTTTAGTTTTTTAATTTATTATTTAAATAAGCAGGGTGCTTCTTGCGACATCTGCTCCGCTTTTTGTTAAAAACGATTTTGCAATTATTTTATCAAGCCGTTCTGGATTAATTGGCTCTTCTTTTTTATTATCTTCAAGGTTTGCAATTAAATCTGCATCATATACCGCTTTAAAATTAGTCGTTTCTTCTTCACGTGGATGGTGATGATGGCCAACGATATCGCATACCTCTTTAATCATTTCTTCTGTTGCACCCAGCTTTTTTAAAAGTTCTTCTGCTATGGGTGGCCCTAGTTCTTCCTGGTATTTTGCCGCGGTACTGTTATATTTTTTTTCCGCTTCATGGATGCCGATATCATGAAGGTAGGCGGCACTTAAAATTACAGCGAGGTTTCCAACTTCTTCTTTCCCGATTTTTTCCGCATATCTTGCAACTCGCGTTGCATGTCCAATTCTTTTAAAGTCACTTTTGAAATAACGCTTCATCTCAATTGCAACCCTGTCTTTCAAAAGGTCTCCCCGTGCAGCGAGAAGTTCGGGAGGTAAGGTGCCAAGGCATTGTTCCGCATACTGGCAATAGGATGCACAACCAAAATCCATTTTCGGGTTGGCAAATCTATGGCCGCAGCCACCACATTTTCTTGCGGTATCGTCTTTGAAAAATTCAACAACTGCCTTGCATTTCGGACAATTAACCTCAAAGATCGCGCCTTCTGTCCAATATTGTGTAGCCTGACCGGGACATTTCATAATATCTCCCCCTTTGTCGTCACTCAAAAATAAGTTGACATTTTCATATTCCAGCTTAGAATCGTCTTCGGCCTGTTTCCAATAACAAAACCATTGACATAGCCAGCTATTACTGCAGCTTTTGTAATTGAAAACAAGACAAATCCAATCCCAATCTGAAAGCTAAAATGTGAACTTATTTTTGAGCGACTCCTTTGAATCAATCTGCGTATCCACCCGTTTATCCGGGTGAGGAATTTAGTGGATACGCAGATTATTTACATCGTTAACCGTACTGCTTCTCAGATCTTTCTATCCAAGACATTCTTTCATATCTGCTTCAACGGTGCTGATTGGTGCAATGTTAAAGTTTTCAACAAGAACATTAAGAACATTTGGTGAAATAAAAGCCGGAAGTGTCGGTCCAAGCTTGATGTTCTTAATACCAAGGTGAAGAAGGCTTAACAGAATTACACATGCTTTCTGCTCATACCATGACAGTATAAACGACAAAGGAAGGTCATTCACGCCACAGTCAAAAGCGCCTGCAAGTGCTACTGCAATCTGTACAGCCGAGTACGCATCATTACATTGTCCGACATCAAGGAGACGCGGAATACCACCGATGTCACCCATCGACTTGTCAAAGAATCTGAATTTACCGCATGCAAGTGTTAAAACAACACAGTCCTGAGGCACCTGATCTACAAAGTCAGTGTAGTAGTTTCTACCTGGTTTTGCACCGTCACAACCACCAACAAGGAAAAAGTGTTTAAGGTCACCGCCTTTAACAGCATCAATAATCTTGTCTGCTACGCCAAGAACTGTATTTCTGGCAAAACCTACCATAACTTTCTTGCCTTCTGTATCAGCAGGGAAACCAGGCATTGCAAGTGCTTTTTCAATAACAGGTGTAAAATCCTTGTCTGCTATATGTGTCACACCAGGCCATCCAACAAGACCAGTTGTAAAGATGTCATTAATGTATGTCTCTTTTGGCTTCTGAATACAGTTCGTTGTCATTAGGATAGAACCTGGGAAAGCATCAAATTCTACTTTCTGATTCTGCCATGCTGTTCCATAGTGTCCGTAAAAATGAGAATATTTTTTAAGCTCAGGGTATCCATGACATGGCAGCATTTCACCATGAGTATATATATTAACCCCTTTTCCTTCAGACTGCTTCAATAGAAGCTCAAGATCTTTCAAATCATGACCTGAAACAAGAATCGCTTTCCCGGCTTTTGCGCCAAGAGGAACTTCAGTCGGCACTGGATGGCCATATGTTCCGGTATTTCCAGCATCAAGTAATTCCATTGCACGAATATTAACTTCGCCACACTTAAGAACAATACCTACAAGCTCATTTACACCGAGGCTATTATCAAGCGTTGCTGCAAGAGCCTCATAAATATAAGCTGCAATGATATCATCTGTCTGGCCAAGAATCCGAGCATGGTCTGCATAAGCTGCAAGACCTTTAAGTCCATAAATCAAAAGTTCTCTAAGAGAACGGATATCGGCATCGAGAGTTGTATCAGCGTTAACACCAACAGTATCACCGAGGGCCACAAGCGCTCCCATATCTTTACCTGAGCACGCACATTCAGCGCCAGCCGGAATTGCAGTTCCAGTTAAAGCAGTAAGTCTGGCAGTATATTCAGCACATTTATTAATAAGCACTACAAATCTTTCCGGATCAAAATCAACATTTGTCAGTGTTGAAAAAATTGCTTCGAAGGTAAATTGATCCATTTCGGTATCAGTCTTGCCACTTTTTACTGCTTCGTTTGCAAGAAACGACATACCCTTTAAACCATGAATCAATAAATCCTGTAGTGCCGCTACATCAGGCTGCTTTCCACAAACACCCACTTTATCACATCCGGTTCCCTTTGCAGTTTGTTCACATTGATAACAAAACATTTTTTTTCTCCTTTTATAATTAAGATAAAAATCATCAACATCACATTGTTGATTACATCCTACTGAATCCCTATTGATCTTTCCTTGACTTACATCAAGAATTAATTTTTTTCATTACTTTGTTAAAAAAACTAAAAGCCCTCCTCTTTGACCACCAACTGCCCTGATGAAGGTGCAACTTCAATTGTCTGGAATGAAGGTCTTATTTTTCCGGTACCATTCACCATGACAACAAGTTCATTTACAATGCCTTTTAATTCTTCAGCCTGGGCACTCATTTCTTCTGCCCCGCTTGCAGACTCTTCCGAAATTGCAGTTGTTCTTTGAACAACTACGTCCACATCTGCAACCGCCTGATTGATCTGAAGTATCCCTTCCGCCTGTTCTGAGGAGGCTGTTGTAATTTCAGCTATCAGTATTCCTGCGGAACCGGTTGATTCTGTAACCTTACTGAATGCTTCATTAGCGGTAGTCACAAGCTCAGACCCTGCTGTTATCTTTCTTACGGTACCTTCGATCAGTTCGGAGGTATCTCTGGCTGCATTTGCTGCCCTCATTGCAAGATTTCTCACTTCATCTGCTACAACAGCAAAACCTGCTCCTGCCTCACCTGCCCTTGCGGCCTCAACGGCAGCATTTAAAGCAAGAAGATTTGTCTGAAATGCAATTTCATCAATTGTTTTAATAATCTTGAATGTCTCTTCACTCGCTTGAGAAATATCTGCCATTGAAGCAGTCAGCTGATCCATCGCTTCATTTGCTTTATTCACAATATTTCCGCTTTCCTGCATCATTTTATCGGCATGCTCAGCATTTTGAGCGTTCTGTTTTGTCATTGCAGACATTTCTTCAATTGATGCTGAGGTTTCCTCAAGGGCTGCCGCCTGCCGGGATGAGCCATCGGCAAGTGATTGACTTGAAGATGCGATCGTGCCTGAGCCTTCTGCGACCTGATCAGCAGCACTGCCAAGACTCTCTATCATAGAATTAAGCCCATCGCTGATTCTAGAAATGATCGTCAACGATAGTAAAATACAGATAACTGCCACAACAACACCTACGATCTGCACCAGAATCAAAAGTAAAACTTTGGATTCAGACTGTTTCTGCATCATCCCAACAGCTTTATTCATTGTTTTTAAAAGGGGGACATTTTTTTGTAAAATCCATATCATCTTTTTTTCTGCTGTTTCAGGATTTTTCAAAACAGAATTCATTGAAACGGAAAACTCTAACCACAATTCACCCACCAGTTTCAATTGCGAGTATGCTGGTTCTTCTGCTTTAGGACAAAATCGGTATTGAGTATCTGAAAGATTTAATCCCAATGGTGCTTTCCCTGATTCTGTCAACGCTTCGAGTGTTTCTTCAAAAACACCCATTGTATTTATAACGCGTGCTGCAGCTTTTTTTTCAGCACCACCCGCCTGAGACCTTATTTTCTGGAAGACAAGAATCTCCTTAGTCATTTTTTGTGTCAGCATTCTCTGTCTTCCGGCAAGGTTGATTACAAGACCGTCACTTTTCTGCATTCCTGTCACCCATAGAGTGGCAGCAAACATTCCACTCACAATTGCAGCAAGAGCAAATAGTGGCAGTATCAGTTTCATTTTCAGATTCATCACTGATTCTCCTTTTAATTCATGAGGGTTTAATTTACTTTATAGTCTTCCAGTTTACGTCTTAACGTGTTTAGACCGATCCCTAAAACCCGTGCGGCTTTTGTCTTATTTTTTCCCGTTTCCTTATAAACTTTAACAATATACTTTTTCTCTATGACAGACAGTGGTCTTGAGGTGAAGCTTTCGCCACCATCAATATTAGGATTTTTTGATTTGTATTTAATTAACTCTATGGGCAAATGATCTTCATAAATGGTTCTTCTTTCTGACAGATTTGTCGCTGAGTGAATAATTGTTCTCAATTCTCTTATATTCCCGGGATAATCGTAACCCAGTAAAAGCTCCTGAGCTTTTTCATCAATTAAGATTTTTCTCTCAATTCCTGAAATCTCTGCAAGAAAACTGCTGACAAGAATCGGAATATCTTCTTTTCGTTCTCTTAATGGCGGTAAATCAAGCCAGCCACCCTTCAGTCTGTAATATAAATCGTTTCGAAACTCTTTTTTGATTAACAATTTATCAATATTTTCATTTGTGGCTGTAATAAAGCGGATATCTGATTTTAAAGGTTTATTTGTACCGAGTTTTACGAATTCTCCTTCCTGAAGCGTTCTCAATAATTTCCCCTGCAATTCATTAGGCAGCGTTCCTATTTCATCTAAAAAGAGGGTTCCTTGATCGGCCAGTTCAAGGTAGCCTTTCCTGTCTCTGTCAGCCCCGGTAAAGGCTCCTTTTATATGCCCGAAAAATTCCGAGTCAAAAAAAGCCGGTGATAAAGCAGCCATATTAACAGGCAAAAACGGTTTACCTGCCCTTAAACTTGCTGAGTGAATTGCTTTTGCCAAAAGCTCTTTTCCGGTACCACTTTCCCCGGTAATTAACACAGGCACCCTGCTGACGGCATGCAATTCTGCTTCCTTTAAAATTTTTTTCATTTTGGAAGAAACGGTGATAATATTTTTAAACGCCTCTTTATTTTCAAGATTTGGCGATTCTTCATTTTTAGAGATATCAAGAATTGTTTTTAACTTTTTTCTTTCAAGTGCCCTGTCTATGGACAACACCAGCTCATATTTATCTACCGGTTTTACAAGATAGTCGTAGGCCCCCATCTTCATAGCCCTGACAGCCTTTTTTGTGTCATCAACAGCTGTCAGCATAATACATTCCGTTTCAGGACTTTTATTTTTGATTTTTTCGAGGAGTTTAAAACCATCCATCCCCGGCATTGTAATATCTATGATTGCAACGTCAAAAATATCGCCTTTGTCAAAACGTTCAACAGCTTTCTTCGGAGATGACTCAACTATAATTTTCCTGTACCCCGAGGTTAAAAGTCCTCTTTTAACAGTATCCAAAAAAGTCTGTTCATCATCAACAGCGATAATTCTGTTTTGCATTATCTTAACTTTCCTGACTGGTTAGATTAGATAGCTCTTAAACCTGACTGCAACAAATTCCTCTGCATCATAAATATGCAGACAGATAAATTACAACAACAGGTAGCGTTTATACGTCACTAAGGATCATTTTTTTACAATATGAGACTTAATTACTTCAGGCACTATAGAATTCTTTCTGATAAGACTTAATATGGGATAATACTTCTTTTTACAAAAATATGCGACATAAAATATATTTTATTGACATATTCATTGCTCAGGGAAGACATCCTGTGTTATTTTTTTAAAGCTTCATTAGCTATTTTTAAAACTTACAATACCTTACATAACCAACAAAACAAAAGTATCGTTCATTTTTTGTTATTTCTATTCAGGAGTGGGCAATGAATACGAATATGGACTCAGGTCTGAAAGCAATAAAGGTAAGACCCTATTTCATTTCCCTTCTGCTGGCGTGGTCCTGTGCCCTTATCATCCTCTCAACCCTCGGTTTTTTTTACATTCGATATGACAATCTTCTAAAAGCAAAAACCAATGCCAGACTCAACTTTTCAAAAGACCTTATTTTCCTTCAATGGGTATCCTCCCACGGGGGGCTTTACGCACCTGAATCTGAAACAACACCTGTAAACCCGTATTTGAGCCACATCACTGAACGGGATATAAAAACACCTTTAGGAAAAAAACTGACTCTCGTAAACCCGGCATATGCAATGAGGCAGATAGCAGGAAGTTATCACGCGTCTGCCGGTATTAAAGTACATATCGCCGGTTTAAAACCATTAAGAGCTGAAACTGCGCCTGATCAATGGGAAAAAGATGCAATACACCAGTTCCAAAAAGGTTCAAAAGAAGTCTATGGTGTGACTCAGATAGAAAACAAACTGTTTATGAGACTGATGAGACCCATGATAATCAAAGCAAGTTGCCTTGAATGCCATTCTAAACAGGGCTATACAAAAGGTCAGGTGGGTGGCGGGGTGAGTGTTTCAATCCCGATGCATCCTTATTTTGACGAGATAGATAAACAGCAGATGCTTCTTGGTGGATTTTTATTTATTTTATGGGGGCTTGGCATTTCAGGTCTTGGTTTTATTTCGAATAAACTAAGAGAAAAAATAGAAGTACAACAATCCCTTGAAAGAAAATTGATTCAGAATGAGAAGCTTGCTTCAATCGGCGTACTGGTTTCGGGTATCGCACATGAGATAAATAATCCCAATAATTTTATTTCTTTTAATATGCCAATCCTGAAAGATTATCTTAAAAAAATCATGCCGATCGTCGATGCGTATGCTAAAAAAAATCCTGAAATGGTTTTATTTCATATGCCCTACAATGAATTCAGGAAAGATATTTTTAAACTGATAGATAACGTTCAATATGGCTCTGAAAGAATCCTTTCCATTATAGAAAACCTTAAAGGATTCTCCAGAACAAACCATGAAACTGAAATCGAACGTATTGAGTTAGAAGATATTATAAACAAAACACTTACCTTCACCCGGAATGTCATCAATAAATCCGTGAAAAATTTTGAGGTCCACCTCCCGCAATCACTGCCAACTGTTATTATACATACATCATCTCTGGAACAGGTACTAATAAATATTTTGACAAATGCCGCCCAGGCATTCGATGAGTCTGATTATGAAAATGCAAAAATTGATTTTTCAGTTTTTATCAATAACAACGATAAAGGGGTTATATTTGAAATCAAAGATAACGGCTCTGGAATGAAAAAAGAAACCATCGACAATATTTTTCTACCTTTTTTCTCCACAAAAACACCCAGTGGGGGGACAGGGCTGGGCCTATACATCTGTCATATTCTTGTGGAAAACATGGGGGGAGAAATAGACGTTAACAGCATTGAAGGTGAAGGAAGTATTTTTTACGTTAAAATAAACAACATTGTGGGTACAAACAATTGAAGAAACAATTGGATTATACCAATCTATCCGCCCCGAAATGGGCTATTCCAAAACGGAACGAAGCAATATATACGGCGACAAATCAAACACTTCCATAATGAGCCACTCCCAAAAAAGGTAATTCTATTAAACAATTTTTTTTTCATCTACATAGGAAAATATTCATATAGTTCATGTCTATGAACATTCACGGTTTTTTATCAGCTATGGCACAATTTCTGCTCTGTATTATTTAGATTCTTATTCATGGTCTTCTTTCAAAGAATCGTTCAAATACGATAGTTACAAAAGGTTGATTATATGAAAAACGTTTCGAATCAGTGGAATGCTCCAATCCAGCATATCAATACCGTCCCCCTTCTGGAAATTCCCAACAGTCCTTTTGGGTGGTTGCCAGAAAATAAAAACAACATTACATTTCTTAAGGAATGTAAACCGGAACATAAAAGAAAAAAAATAACTGACTTCCACGGTATTATCACCGGCAATGAAAAAATGATCGAACTTTTTGATGACATTAAAAATGTAGCCGGTTACGATTTTCCGGTTCACATATACGGAGAAACAGGTACTGGAAAAGAACTTGCTGCAAAGGCAATTCACAATCACAGTTTAAGGGCAAACAATCCTTTTGTAACCGTGAACTGTGGTGCTCTGCCTGAAGGCATTTTGGAAAGTGAGCTCTTTGGGCATGAAAGAGGCGCTTTTTCAGGCGCCGTTAAAAGCAGAAACGGCCGTTTCGAATTGGCCGACGGTGGGACTCTTTTTCTTGATGAGGTGGCAGAGCTGTCAAAATCGGCACAAGTCAAACTTCTCAGAGCTACTCAGGAAGGTACTATTGAAAAAGTAGGTGGAGAGAAAACGATTCCGATAAATGTCAGGGTCATTAGTGCTACAAATAAAATTCTAAGAGATGAAGTCAACAAAGGCTATTTCCGAAAAGATTTATATTACAGGCTTAACGTTTTCCCAATAGCTCTGCCCGCTCTTAAAAATAGAAACAATGATGTCATAATACTTGCTGAACATTTTATCAGAAAAATATGCCGCCAATATAATAAAGAACCGTTGCTGCTTTCACAGGCTGTAAAAAAACTATTCAGAGAATACGATTGGCCCGGAAATATAAGAGAACTTCAAAATGCTGTTAGCTATGCCGTTGTAAAAACGAAAGACAAACTGATCCTTAAGGAAAATCTTCCTTTAGAATTTATTAATTTTAATAAACCACCAACGGAAAAAAACTATTCAGGAAGTCTCAGTGTCAAAGCCGTCAAAGAAGCATTGATTGTTACCGGTTGGAATAAAACAAAAACAGCAAAAAAGCTTGATATTGGTCGCGCAACTCTCTATCGCTTTCTTCAGCAGCACGATGAGTTAATGATGAGTTGTAACAAATAAATTTTTTAAAAAAGTAGCGGAAAACCACATGAATATTTTAGTCGTCGACAATGAAGAAGCAATGCTTGAAACGCTTAAAAGGGGCTTAACCGTAAAAGGATTCAACGTTTTTGGAGCCCTGACCGGAGTAAAGGCTCTTGAAACATTAGAAAATTTTGAAATTGATATGGTGATAACAGATTACTCAATGCCCAGAATGACAGGCCTTGAGCTGACAAAAAAAATAAAAGAGACTAAGGATATCCCAATAATTTTAATGACTGCCGATGGAAATCAAAACCTTATGGAAGAGGCGAAATTTTTTAATTGTGCCGGATTTCTATATAAGCCATTTACCCTCAAAAACCTTATGGATGAAATCAGTCCTGCCGATAGAGTTTAGTTTTTCCTATCCTGTTTATCCAATACCGTTTCCTAGCAAAAATCATTTCAGAGCTGGTTCGAACAATAGAAAATTACTCTGTGAAAAACATGATCTATATGTTATTTTCTGAAAATTGTTATGAATTACTCATTCAGAATTCTTTCCTTCAAACAGGAATTCATTAACCTGGAGCAAAGTAAATGGCCAAAAAAATCAAATTAATCTCATGGAACGTTAACGGAATAAGGGCTGCTGTCAAAAAAGATTTTTTCAAGTCAATCGACAGCCTTAATCCTGATATTTTAATGCTTCAGGAAACAAAACTTCAGGACCATCAGAGAACTGAAGAGATGATCAATTTCGCAGACTACAAATCTGACTGGTCTTATTCAACTGTCAAGAAGGGTTACAGCGGCGTTGCAACATATTCAAAACAGAACCCTGATGCCGTAAAAAACGGAATAGGTATTTCGAAATTTGATGATGAAGGAAGAATTCTTGAGTCTGATTACGGAGACTTCATTCTCTTCAATGTTTATTTCCCCAACGGTCAGATGTCTGAAGAAAGACTTCAATATAAATATGAATTTTTCGATGCCTTTTTTAAATATACCGACAACCTGAGAAACAATGGTCGAAGCATCATAATTGCCGGTGATTACAATATCGCCCATAACGATATCGATCTCAAAAATGCAAAGGCAAATTCCAAACGTTCCGGTTTTTTGAGAGAAGAAAGAGACATCCTCGACCGACTTCTTGCAAACGGCTACGTAGATACTTTCAGGCATTTATATCCTGAAACTGTAAAATATTCCTGGTGGTCTTACCGATTTAACGCAAGGGCCAACAATGCCGGTTGGCGGATCGACTATTTTTATGTATCAGAAGATATTATTGAAAAGGGCTGGGTGAAGGATGCCTTTATTGACAACGACATTATAGGATCAGATCACTGCCCAGTAGGCCTTGAGCTGAGGCTGTAATTCCCATAGAACGCAAATAGCTGCGTTACTCAGCCCTTGACGTAGCTCCGCTTACTACGCTGCGAATCGAGTGCCCTTGGGTACAAGAGATGGGATCACGATCATTTTCAGAACTCAAAACAAAGCACTTGATTTTTTTCCAACTCTGAATGTATCTTGTCAAACTTATTTAACAACAGACTGTGGAAAGGAAAACAGGGTCTGGTAAATAATACATTTGAACGAGTAATTTTATGAAAAAAAGCGGCATTTAGTTTTAAAGTCAGGAGTCTATAAAAGATGGAATTGAAAGATTGCGGTGTTTTCCAGTTAGCCAAAACGTCTCAGGCGGGATATAAATTTTGGGCAAATTATATTGCCGATGAAAAAGTTACAACTGTACAGGCTATGTTTTTAATTCTCCTGACCAGTGAAGACGGCCAGACTTCCGGTAAATTAGGCGCATACTCAAAACTGGACAGTGCGACAGTCTCAGGGGTTATCGACAGACTTCAGGCTTTGAAACTTGTTAAAAGAAAACCGAGCCCAACTGATAGAAGATCTTCCCTTATCTTTCTTGAACCGGAAGGGGTAAAAAAAGGAAAAATTTTAACCCAGAAATTTGAAATAGCTCACCATCAATTTTTATCTTCATTTACCGAAGAAGAAAAAAACCTGTTAAAGTCACTTCTTACAAAGCTTTTAAATGAGCACTCTGATTTGCTGTGACCTGTCTTAAAAAAAAGCTATAACTCCTTGAATTAATGAAGTTATTATTTTTAAATGCGAATTTTATTGCTTTTGGCACAATTTATGTTGTATACAAGCATCTTGTATAACATGTATATAATAACTCAATCAAGGAGATACAAAAATGATCCTTTTCAACCCTAAAAAACATAACATCAAGTACGGCGATGAAAAAACCCGCGCAATGATGCAGAAAGTGATTGATCATTTTGAAGAAAAAGGGCTCAAATCCCTAAAAAAAGACTGGCATGAAAAAGTCTGGAACTACGAATTTGTAAAATTCATGAAAGAAAACCAGGTTATGGCAACACTTATGACACCCGCAGGATACGGCGCGGAAGATTCCCGCTGGGATACACATCGAAACGTCATGTTCGCTGAAATTACCGGTTTTTACGGTATAACTTACTGGTACACCTACCAGGTTTCCATGCTTGGACTTTGCCCGGTATGGATGGGATCCAATGAAGAAGTTAAACATAAAACAGCCAAGCTTCTCCAGGATGGCGAAGTTTTTGCCTTTGGACTTTCTGAAAAAGAGCATGGTGCAGATATTTATTCGTCTGACATGATGCTTTATCCGCAAGAAGACGGAACATACAAAGCCAATGGAGATAAATATTACATCGGCAACGGCAATGAAGCGGCCTTAGTTTCAACATTTGCCAAAATCGACGGTTCCGGGGAATATGTTTTTTTTGCTGTAGACAGCAAGCATAAAAAATATGAGTGCGTTAAAAACACGGTGAATCAACAAAACTATGTTGCCGAATATCGTCTCCATGATTATCCGATTACCAAAGCAGACATTATGGAAGAAGGTCCCGATGCATGGGACAACATGCTCAACACAATTAATGTTTGCAAATTTAACCTCGGGTGGGGTGCAATTGGCCTTGCAACTCATGCATTCTATGAGTCGATTACCCACGCTGCAAACAGAAATCTGTATGGAAAATATGTGACTGATTTTCCACATGTAAAAAGAATTTTTGTTGAATCCTATGCACGTATTGTTGCTATGAAAGTCTTCGCTGAAAGATCCGTAGATTACATGCGGGCGGCAAATGAAAATGATAGACGATACCTCCTTTTCAACCCTATGGTAAAAATGAAAGTGACCCGTGAAGGAGAAGGCGTTATTAATTCCTTATGGGATGTCATTGCTGCAAAAGGTTTTGAAGCTGAACCCTTTTTTGAAGTTGCAGTCAATGAAATACCGATGCTGCCTAAACTTGAAGGGACCGTTCATGTTAACATTGCACTTATCGTCAAGTTCATGAATAACTTCCTATTCAATCCAGGTGAATTTCCTGAAATTGGCAAAATGCACAACACTGAAAACGATGACTTTCTTTTCAACCAGGGACCGACAAGAGGTCTTGGAAAAATTCAGTTTCATGACTACAACAAAGCTTACGATAGCATGGACACACCGAATGTTACCATCTTCAAGGAACAGATTCTTGCGTTCAAGGCTTTTTTAACAAAAGCAACCCCTGACAAATATCAGACAAAAGACATTGATTACCTGCTTAGCCTGGGTGATCTTTTCTGCCTGATTCCATATGGCCAGCTCATCATTGAAAACAAGGATCATATGGGCGCAAGCGATGATCTGATTGAAACAATTTTCGACTTTATAATCAGTGATTTTTCAAAGTTTGCCACAGAACTGATGATGAAACCAAGTAACTCTAATACACAAAGAGAACTTGCCAAAGCCATATTAAGAAGCCCAAATCCTGATACACAACTTTTTGAAAGAGTTTGGGGTGAAGTCTATGGGTATAAAGATGCTTATAGAATGAAAGATCAGGATTTCTAATTATCAGGGAACTCACATAGTTTTTAAAATTCACTTCTCAGCCGGTCGTTCTGACCGCCTGAGAAGTGAAAAAACTTGAAATATTCAAAATATATCATATTGATTTTATACGAAAACAGTCAATGAGAAATCAACAATTCTATGGCTAAACTTTGAATGAAGTTTTGAGAGAGGGAGCATCACAGATCTATCAGCTCTTTAGCATTTGAATAATAGATGAGCCCTTCTAATTTTAAATCTCCCTTGCATGCCACCTTTACAGCATTAATATGTGGTGCCTGATTGCCCCATGGCCAGTCGGAGGCATACATGACTCTATCTGCACCAAATGTTCGAATCAGTTTTCTGATATTTCCCGGTGACTGGAAACTCGTATCCACCCAAACATTACGACAGTCGGCAAGCGATTTTCGGACTTCATTCACACAGAAAAGACCTGAATGGCCGATGATAAAAGGGATTTTGGAGAAGTCTCTGACCATGCTGATAATTTCATTAATAGCCCCGTTTTGAGGTTGGTTGCGATGGGTCTCAAATCCAAGATAGTATGATGAAGGGCCTGCGTGAACCAGGACCGGTTTTTTGAGAGCTTCGAACGATTGCAGTGCCTCCAACGTTGGAGAGGCGCAAACGGATTGGCACTGAATCACAGGGTGCAACTTAAGTCCTCTTGCACCGTTTACCACATCCTGTTTTAATTTTTCCCCGACATCGTGCGTTCGGGTAAAATCAATGCTGGTGAACGGAATGATTCGTGGCTCCAGGGATGCTGCTTCTACAAGATCCTCAAACGTTAAGTACGGTGCAATAGGCATACAGACTTGAAAATCGACTTTGTTTTCATTTATTGTATGCCGAAGGTTTTCCAAGGTAGCTGTCATGCCCCGTGCTATTTGAGCTTTGGTTATTTTGTTATGGGCTAACCGATAGATAAGTTTGCCCATTCCAAAGTTCCGCATTAACAACTTTTCGTTCAGGTCCTGGGGATCATTGATCGGTTTTTTGGTAACCCCTGTTTGGTAAATCAGATTTCTTCCATTTGGGTAAAGTATATTTCCTAAATGAGTATGGATGTCTATAATCATGATGTTTTCCTAACAAACTCAGACTTTGTTCCGGAGTCTGTTTTTAATAGTAATACATAAGATGTATTCGTATACCTTAAGATTACCGGGTTTTATAAATCATTATTTCGATTCAGCTGCCTTATTAAAGATTCAGCAAAATCAGACGAGAATGCAGGCAGAGATTTATCAATATTTTCACAAACATCTTCCGGACGGTGAAGATTTGGAATAGAACCTGTTTTAGTCTGGGCTGAAAGTGTAAGGCTTGGAATTCCTGCCCGGGCAAACCAGAGGGTATCAAAGTCGCCTGTACTCCATTTAGCCTGTTTCACTGAACTAAATCTGGCTTCAGTCTGAGCTGTTTTTATTGCCGCATCAACAAGTTTATTATTATAACGAATTCGGCTGAGACTTCCGGTTTCTGTGATAATTTTAAGTTCTCCGTCTCCAATACTGTCAAAATTAAGAACAAAAGTATTGTCAGGAGACATGAATTTTCGATATTTTTTTAAATATGCTTTTGAACCTGTCATACCTGTTTCCTCAGCTCCTGTTAAAACAACCCTGACATCGAGTCCTGCCACAGGGTTTTCCCAAAGACGTTTAGCAGTAATAATTGCTGCTGCAACCCCCGTTGCATTATCTCCGGCTCCATTTGTGTACCCGTATCTGAAATAATCGAATGATGTAATAACCCCCTGAATAAGAAAATAAGCAGCAAGTATAAACCTTAGCCAGGTAATAACAGGCTGTCCGATTGCAAAGAATCCGAGAGTTGAAATTATTAATGCAAAACAAATTAAAAAAAGATTAATAAGAAGAGAAAATCGAAAATTCTTTACCATGGAAGGTAAGTAAAGTAGAGATACAGGTGCCGAATCATAATGTGCCATCAAAATCAGGTGTTTTTTATCCTGCGAAACAAACTCGTTAATCTTTTGTTTTTTCAATCTTTTATTACGACCGATAATGTTTTCAGATTCAACAGATGGAGACAACAGTGTCAGCGGTGAAGACCGCCAGTCAAAATATAAAAATGAAGAAATTATACAAAATGTAATAATTCCAATTGAAGAGGCAGGAAACCAGTGACCAAGAATCAAACCCGCAGCAATAAGCACAGTTAAAACTATTATTTCCCAAATATATGTTTTTGAGGTTTTAAATATTTGACGTTCAACATTCGCTTTTGCTGAAATCAGAATGTTTTCTATGATATTTGCAGCCTCTTTTTCCTGGGATGTTCCTGTACCTCTATGGGGCAAAGAAGTCAGGCGGCGAATAATTGATAAATGATCAGAATCAGGCATAAATCTCCTTTTATTTCATATGCTGGACAACGACTTGTTCCTAAAACTGAGTTTACTTATATCTATATTTTACGACTACCATTTTTTGTGAAAATCTTTGGTTATTCGATCAGCATAATGCGAAGATCCATAACATTAGTATTTGTCGGTCCGGTTATCACAAGGTCGTTTAAAGAATTAAAAAAATTATATGAATCATTTTCCAGCAGATATCTTTCGGGAGTAAGCCCTTTTTTTTGTGCCCGGGCGACAGTATCACCATCTGCGATTGCCCCTGCAGCATCTGTCGGCCCGTCTGTGCCATCGGTTCCCCCGCTTAAAACAGTAATACTATTGTTATTTGAAATTTCCAAAGCTGCATGGAGTGTAAACTCCATATTGCGCCCTCCAAGTCCGTTACCTGAAACAACAACTGTGGTTTCCCCACCTGAAAGAACACATGCAGGTTTATTCAAAGGCTTTTCTGAGCCATCAATCTCTCGGGCAATATAGCAATGACTGTGTGCTGCGAGTTTTGTTTCCCCTTCAATCACAGAAGAATAAATTAATGTATTATAACCTAATGCTTCAGCTTTTCTTCTTGCCCCCATGAGGGCCATATCATTATCTCCAACAATAAAATTAAATATTTTTTTGTTAGAGAAAATTTTTCCTTCAGCTTGCTTTTTTAAACAAGTCTGCAGGTATCGACGAACAGCTTTAGGCACTTGATTTTCAATATTATATTTTTTTATTATGCGAAGACTGTTTTCAATAGCAACGGGAGACAAAACCGTAGGACCAGAGGCAATAACTCCCGGATCATTTCCAACAACATCCGAAATCATTAAACTAATAATGGTAGCGGGATGGCCTGCCTTTGCAAGCCCACCGCCCTTTATTCCTGAAAGATTTTTTCGAATCGTATTAATTTCATGAATATCTGCACCGCACAATAAAAGAGCCCTTGTTACAACCTGTTTATCATCAAAGGAAATTCCTGAAACAGGTAGCGGCATAAGAGCAGAGCCTCCCCCAGAAATAAGGCAGATAACAAGGTCATCTTTAGAAGCCATTTCAGCAATTTTATGAATTTCTTCAGCAGCCATGTATCCGTTATGATCTGGTACCGGATGACCAGCTTCAATGATTTTGATGTATTTTAATCGAGCAGTATGTTCATACTTAACACTGATTACCCCTGATGAAATTCTGTCATCAAGAATTTTTTCAAGTTCAAAAGCCATACCAGCTGTTGCTTTTCCGGCACCTACCACATATATATCTTTAAATTTATCAAGATCGAATGTTGCCCCCATAACAGTTAATATGTTTTCATCGTTAACGCATGCCCGCCTGATACAGAGACCAGCATCAACCTCATTAACTCCGGCTTGGAAAATTTCAATTATATCTTTTCTGATTCTTTCTTTGGACTTTTTCATTTTATCTATCTTTTGACTTTTCCAGGAAGAAGAAACTCATAATGTTTCCTCAATATTTTAACCGAAACAAACCTATCTATTCTCCGCAACGTTGAAAAAACTCTCCAAATCATTTTATCTTTTTGATAGTATGATACCGCATCTTTTTTTGTTACGGGTTCAATTTTGTATTTCGAATTAATATTTTTATTTACAATATTGATAAAAAGCGGAATCAGTTCAGGAGCCTGTTCTTTGATAAGATTACCGATAATATCAAGAAAAACTGTTCGCAGATCGTAATATCTCGCAACGACATCATCAAGATTAATAAGATTTATAAAAAGGCGAATAACAAAAGGCATACTTTTTAACAGCAATTTCACATCGAGTTGCTCAAGACCACTGACCCTGTAAAACGGTGTGCTTGTATCAATCAGGTACAGTTTTCTTTTTCCATTTTCGATTGGCCATGTCCAGTTTGAGAGCTGTGCATCAACAGCTATTTCCAATTCCGGCATATTATTTTCGTTAAAGAGCCGGATCTTATTAACAGCTTTAAGTACCTCTTCAAGCATCTCAATAATTTGAGGTTGATCCAGAGTATGAATAAGATGACTGCATAAGATATCTGCGCTGAAAAGATGCTGTGCAAGATAAAGCACATAAGGTCGGCCAGTTATATGTGTTATAAAAACACCGTCATCCGGCAAGCTGATTCCACTGTTTTTTAAATGCCGGCAATATTGAATATACTGATCACGATAAGCCTTGGCACTTTTCAAATCCGGAAAAACAGGGAGCCTTTTAAAAACAATATCAGGATATTCCTCCATTTTAAATATCGAAGAAATTTCTCCAAATCCAAGTATTTCAAACGGTAGATCAGATTTTTCAGGTTCCACCGGATTAAGGTTCTTTTCAAAAAAATCAATATACTTCTGATCAATATTCATTTCTCACCAGTCTTATTATTGATGGCGTCGTAAAAAGTCCCATCTACTTCACTTTAGTGTTCAATCAGACTTTTGACGTACAAGATGTACTACTTCAAGCCTGATTGAACACTAAAT
>JQIA01000126.1_pt1 | contig 33498 bp, 33 predicted proteins | sample 811431 | NCBI WGS metagenome assembly JQIA01 (sample SAMN02998118, study PRJNA258478) | marine sediment metagenome | biome: marine; feature: seafloor; material: sediment; isolation source: oil-polluted sediment collected from 3 locations (0.5 km, 0.7 km and 0.9 km)... | place: USA: Gulf of Mexico ...
TTCCGACAAGTGTGCTGATTGCTGGACATCTACGCGGTCGTACACTGCCCGTCGCAGCAGCAAGATTTCTGGAAAGCGTGAATAAAGAACTCTCACTACAATTCACATAAGCTTAGTGAACACTTTTAGGTGATATCTTTAGACATTTCACAAGCACGCTCTTTGCTGCTTCAGATCACGTTAGCAGTCACTCAGGGTAAAGATATCTCGGGTGCGCTCCGCAGTAGATCCTTTTTCTGACAAGTGTTGGCTAAAAGAACGTCACAATATGTCATATCACGTTCGGTTCGAGGCCAGTCCAGAACAACAGTGTTGGTGCTTGCAGTGGAGACACTTGGCACGATCTCAACTGGAATGTTGGCACGATGAATAGCAAACAGCTCGGCTTCAATATTGCCAAGTATCACCGAGTTACCAGTTTTGAGACGCACAACGGATTTCCCCTTCCAAGCGGCTGACACGATAATCTTGTTGATCTTTTCTTGCGACCATTGATTGCCCCCAACCTGCTTGCCGACACATATCCGCTCGGCATCCCGCCGTGCCAACTCCAATGCTGCCGCATCAACTGCCCTATCATAGATAATGACATCCGCTTCTTGCAATCGCTTCAAGGCTCGCAGTGTCAAGAGGTCCGAAGCACCTAGATCGACACCAATTAAACAAAGTGTTCCCCGTTCATCCTGATCCAGTGCGCCACCAGAGACCACTGCAGAGTTGAGAACCTCTACTGCCTTGCACTCGGCCCCCTGAGCAAACAAGCGTCGTGGTGCGTCTTCGAATACCCAACGCCAGAATGCACGTCGGTTTTCTACTGGCACAGATCGTGTGACAGCAGCACGTAACTGACCTGCAAGGGCCGCAAGCCGCCCAACTTGCGGTTCCAGCATGATTTCGATTTGGCTTTTGATCTTTCGGGCCAACACTGGCGCAGTACCTTCCGTACCAATGGCAACAACCACCGGATCTCGATCCACCAGCGATGGTGTGAACGCGGTGCAAAGTGCCGGTTGGTCAACCACATTAACCACAACACCTGAAGGTTTTACCAAGGCATGAATAGCTGCGGCCGAAGCTGGACAGTCAGTAGCGATGAAAACCAGCGCAGCGTCCTTAAACAGCACCTGTGTTACTGGGCCGCTGTGCCAATGTATTTTCCCACTATGTACCAAACTCTCTAGTTCCGTTTCAAGGTGAGGCCAAGCCACAGTGATCTGCGCCTCTGTCTTCAACATCAGCCGGCATTTCTGCGCAGCCTGTTCGCCACCCCCCACGATGACGACAGGCCGGTCGGCAACACAAAGGAACATTGGAAAGGTTTTCATAAACTGATCCTCTGGTGGAATTGCGTCTGGGCCGCACGACTGGTGATAAGAATATTTGATTTATTCACTATCGGAAATACGTGATGTTGTATGTTGCTAAGAAATCAGAGATCCGTTGCGAAAAACGCACTACCAGCATTGCGCCACCCATCATGGCACATTGTGAATGATGTTTTAAAGCCACAAATTGGAGGATGCTGTCGCAATCTCTAAAGTTGTATAAAACTGATTATATAGACTGATCGCGCTGCCGGCCTATTATGTTGAAAAGCTCAAAGATTTTATGGCCCTGGTTTGTTTTAAAACTTGGTTGAGAGCCGCTCTTACACGACTTTTCTGATTGCACTTTGATATGATGCCCGTTTTGCAAGCTTTTTGAGGTTTTAGGTGATTGCAGCGAGGAGAAATTCGTCATGGGCACCACATTGGCCACGTAATCGAAGCCGACATGGCCGTGGGGCGGTTTGAGAGGCGAGCGAAGACATCTCGATCTTTTGCCCGAGGTCGCGTATTGCTGGGCCTGCACCAATACACGGGCGACATCGCAGGATTCTTCATAAATCAATTTTGTAACCTTGCGCTGTGGTGCTTTCGGATAACATCGCCCTTTCAATGCACAGGCATCACAGTTTGGCTTGGGCGCGCGGTAACGTATCGTTTCATCCTTGTTGCACCCGGTCTCGGCGTTTTATAAGCGCGTTAATATTGTTTGAGCTCTTTACCGTTAGGGCAAGCAGATGTACAAATTATTCTCGGCATCATAGGTGAACTCGGCGCATCCAAAAGCCCCATCTTTGCGCCCGAATTTATCAATGAATAGTATCCATCTTAATCATCAGAGTGCCATTTTCCCATTCTCGCCATATTACGGCTTTCTTCTGGCCATCCATAAGTGCTGGATTCTGCATACACCGTATCCTCCAAATAATTTCGATATATGTGTGTGTTGCAGAGACTGATTAAATCCATAGCTACTAACTTTCTGGGGGATTATCCAGTGATCAAAAATCAGGCAACCAGATCCACGTCGCAAAGCACTATTATGCGATGCACTGATCCACGAGAAATATGCGGATTTTGGATCAACGCTGGCGACCGAGATACTGGAAAAATGTCATGCTAAACGCTGCGCAAATGGATGCAACAAGGTGGCTTATGGCTATCTCGCGGATCGATGCCCCTGCTCGTTTTCATTGATGATGCCACCAGCACCTAGATACAATTACGCTTTGTGATCTTGGAGAAGATGCAAGAGTAAGGTGTATGACCCCTCTACCCTAACCCCCAACAAGAGCCACGGTTCAGCTATCCGCAAACTGGCAATAGGCCAAATTCACCTTAAAGACTTGACAGAATCTTTTCATTTTGCAATTAACCAAGCAATCGTTTGCTTATATAAAGGCTAAAATGCTCAATACCGTATCCAGAACCAGAAATAACAATCGCCGCGATCAGGTGCTAGATGCGGCGGCTGAGCTGTTTGTCGAAAAGGGGTTCAGGGGAACGTCGACCCGCGACATTGCCAAAGCCACAGGCATGCTGCCCGGATCGCTTTACTATCATTTCTCCTCAAAAGAGGATTTGCTTGTCGCCGTATTCGAAGAAGGCGTGCAAAGGATAAGTGAGTGTGTGGACGCGGCTCTAGTTGGTGCAGCTCCGGATCCGTGGGTAAGGTTGCAAAAGGCCAGTGAAGCACATCTTTCCATGCTTCTTGGCGGCAGCAACTATGCCCATGTCGTCGTGCGCATTTTGCCTTCGGATGTACCCGGAGCCAAGCAAAATTTGGTTGTCCTGCGCAACGATTATGAGGCGCGCTTTATTGTACTTTTTGATGCGCTGCCACTTGAGGCGGATACTGACCGAAGCATTCTCCGCCTGATGTTGATCGGCGCCATGAACCATGCACCGATCTGGTACCACAAAGGGCTCGATACGCCTAAAAGGTTGGCAGAAAAATTCATCACTACCCTTCGCTGCGCCCATAGCTGCAAACGAAACATACATTCAGGAGGATAAAGTATGACCGATGTGCTAACCACACCAGCTCGGGTGCTGGTCACCAAGATTGGCCTAGACGGGCACGACCGGGGCAGCCGGATCATCGCTGCCTATCTGCGAGATGCGGGGATGGAAGTGATTTACACCAACCCTTGGCAAAAGATCGAAGCTGTAGTCGCGCTGGCGCTTGAGGAAGATGTGGATGTGATCGGCATCAGCTCTTTGGCCACGGATCATCTGTTAGTACCCAAACTGATGGCGGCACTAATCGCGGCCGATCTGGGCCATATCCGTGTGGTCGTTGGCGGCATTGTACCGGATGAAGACGAAGCTGATCTGCTGTGTGCTGGCGTATCCGAGGTATTCCATCCCGGTGCCGTGCGTGATGACATTGTATCTTCTGTTGAAAAATTTGCGGCCCAAGCCACCAATGCCCGGCCGCAGGATTAAGGAAAGGTTATAGACATGAACAAGATCGATAAAACCAACGCCCCCGCCGCTGACTGGCAACGTGATTACGACAAGATGATTGGACAGGACAGGATGATCAAAAATCGCTCAGGTGTCGAGATTCAACCACTTTATTGGCCGCATGATGATGCAGGTAGCCATTATGTCGAAAAACTGGGTTTCCCCGGTGCAGACCCGATGACGCGCGGCATTTATCCCACCATGCACCGTGGCCGCACATGGTCACAACGCCAACTCATCGGCCTTGGCCGCCCCGTCGATTTCAACCAGCGGATCAAGTCGATCCTGAAATCCGGTGCCAGCGCCCTGAGCATCATTCCCTGCAATTCGGTCTATCGCGGCATAGATTGCGATGAGGTTGAGCCAGAGATTCTGGGTACTTGCGGGACTATCCTGAACACAGTTGAGGATATGGACATCAGCCTGAAAGACATCCCGATTGATGAAATTTCCATCGGGTTGAATGATCCAAATCCGTTCACCATGCTGGCGCAGATGCTGATTGTCGCTGAAAATCGCGGCATCCCATGGGATAAGATCACCGGCACCTCGAACCAAAGCGATTACATCTCGCATTTTGTGGCCAACCATATGTTTTACCGCCTGTCCTTGCCTGGTGCGCACCGGGTGCAGATGGATACGATCACCTATCTGGCCGAACATGTGCCAAACTGGAATGCGCTGTCGATTGTCGGTCAGCATATGCAACAGGCCGGCGCGACACCCGCGCAGGCGATGGGCCTGACGCTTTCAACGGCGATCCAGTATGCGCATGATTGCCAAGCGCGCGGCATGGATCCGGACAAATTCCTTGAGCGCTTCACCTTCTTCTTCGACATTTCGATTAGTTTCTTTGAAGAGGTCGCTAAGTTTCGCGCCGGTCGCCGGATATGGAATGCGTTGGTGACGAAACGTTTTGGCGTCACCAACCCGCGCGCCAAACGATTCAAATTTCATGCCCAGACATCGGGCCTTGATTTGACCCGTCAGCAACCGCTTAACAACATCGCTCGGGTCACGGCACAAGCGATGGCCGGCATTTTTGGGGGACTGCAATCGATGCACACCGATGGCTATGACGAAGTGCTGTCAACGCCCAGTGAGGATTCTGCTAAAATTGCGATTTCAACTCAGAATATCCTGAAACACGAAGCACATCTTTGCGATGTGGTTGATCCATTGGGAGGGTCTTATTATGTTGAGGCGCTGACCGACGCGATGGAGGAGGAAATTCTGAATGTCATCGACCAGATCGACGATCAAGGTGGTATGTATAAGGCTGTAGAAAGCGGGTTTGTGCAGGAAATGATCGGTGCCAGCGCACTGGAATATCAGGAACAGATCGACAATAATGAACAGATCATCGTCGGTGTGAATGCCTACCAGGAAGAAGAGGATGCCTCGGCCCGGCCGGTACTAAAGCGCCCACCGCAGGCCCACATGGAAGCGCAGGTGAAACGGTTGAAACAGGTCAAAGCAGCACGTGACCCGGCAGTTTTGACCCAAGGTTTACAGGGATTACGCACTGCGGCCCAATCTGATGACGTTAATGTTTTTGGTGCCCAACTGGATGCGGTACGTGCTGGTGCTACGCTGGGCGAAATAGTTGCAGTACTGCGTGAAGAGCTTGGATTTGGCCAACCTTTAGTCGTGGCATAAATTGATGGATGACACCCTGCAAAAACCGGATTTGGCTGAACGATTACTTGCAGGCGAAACTACAGCATTGGCGCGCGCCATTAGCATTATCGAAGGCGAAAGCCCGGCCGCTAGCCGTCTGCTGAAAGCCATTCAACCGCATCTTGGCCGCGCGGTGGTTGTCGGATTCACCGGCCCACCAGGGGCCGGTAAATCAACGCTGGTCAATGCCTTCATCGCTGAAATGCGCGGGCGTGGAAAAACCGTAGCGGTGGCTGCTGTTGACCCGTCAAGCCCGATCACTGGCGGTGCGGTTCTTGGTGATCGTATCCGTATGGCCGAACACACGATGGACAAAGGCGTTTATATTCGTTCATTGGCATCGCGCGGGCATTTGGGCGGCTTGTCTGCTTCTGCCGCGCGGGTGGCCGATCTGATGGATGCCGCCGGGTTTGATGTGGTGGTTTTGGAAACAGTTGGCGCTGGTCAGTCCGAGGTTGAGATGGCGGAAATGGCCGATGTGCGCATCGTCATTTCCGCCCCTGGCCTTGGCGATGATGTGCAGGCGATCAAGGCGGGCATTCTGGAGATTGCCGATATTCTGGTGGTCAATAAATCCGATTTGCCGCTGGCACGCCGCACCACTCGTCAACTAGAGGCAATGCTGGCCTTACGCGCGCCCTCCGATTGGAAGGTGCCGGTTCTGTCTACCAATGCAGTTGACCGTATCGGCCTGCCGGAACTGGCCGACGCAATTGAGCGCCGCGCCGCTCTGCGCGAGACAGAAGGCCCACGGAATATCATGAGCGGGCGCACGCGGCGTTTGTTGGCGCAAACTGTGGCCAAATACGTCGAAGACCGTGTTTTGCGCGATCAAAGCCCTACCTCCGAGGCCATTGTCAAGGCACTACAGAAAGCCGAAATAGATCTCCAAAGTGCCACTATTAAAATCCTGAACCTCTTGCAAGAAAGCCTTACCAATGAATGATATCAACACCGACATGCCACCGTTAGATCTGTTAAAACGCCAATTTTCCGAACGTGACGGTTTTATGCGTTCGCTTGGGGCGGAACTGGTTGAGATAGATCGTGGGAGCGCAGCCGTCCGCATGGATGTGCGCAAGGAAAGCCTGAATTTCAACGGAACCTGCCACGGTGGAGCGATTTTTGCGCTGGCGGATTGCGCGTTCGGGGTGGCCTCGAATTCCTATGGCACGCTGGCGGCCGGGATAGACGTGCACATCACCTATAACGCCGCAGCACGGCTTGGTGATACGCTGACTGCAACTGCACACGAGGTGTCTCGATCTCGCAAAATCGCGGTTTACAAGATTGATGTAAAAGGCAATGAGGCCGGACATATTTCGTCATTCACCGGCACGGTCTATATAATTGGTCATAAGAATTATGAGTAACGGTGTGGTTGGGTTGACTGTTCAGGAAAGTTAACCTAACAAGTGTTAGGTAAGCGATAATTTTGAAGGACCCGAATGTCAGCCCTTAATAAAGACAAAGACAAAATAGAGGTCGGGCGCACCGGCATTCTGAACGCGGCGGCATCCATGTTTCGTCAGCACGGTTATGGTGGCGTATCGCTGCGTGCGATTGCGGACGCCGCCGGGATCAAGGCGGGCAGCATCTACTATCACTTTGCATCAAAGGACGAGATTGTTATCGAAGTTCTGAACGCCGGCATTCTTGCCGTTCATGCAGAAGTATGCGCGGCGGTTGATATTTTGCCAGCCGGGGCGTCTGCTGATGCCATCATTCGTGCTGCCCTACGCGGCCATCTGCGCACCCTGCTGGAGCATGGCGATTACACCTCGGCCAATGTGCGGATATTTGGCCAAGTGCCGCCCGCGGTGCGCGATGCCAACCTGTCCGCCCGCCGGGCCTATGAGAAACACCTCGATGATCTGTTGTTGGATTTGCAGGCAGGCGGTGCAATCCGCAGCGATGTGAACATCAGCCGGTTCCGCCTGATGTTGATTGGCGCGTTGAATGCGACGCTCGAATGGTTCGACCCCTCCAGAGGCGGGATCCAAGCGCTGGCCGACGACTATGCCGACACTTTTCTAAACGGAATTCTAACCAAGACTGGAGCCAATAAATGAGCCACATTGCGTCCCAGGTAGACCCCAGATCCCCCGTGTTTGACCAGAATCGGGAGCAGGCCCAAAGCCTGTTGAAAACCCTGCGCGAACGCATGGCGATAGCCACCGCGGGGGGCAACGAAAAGTTGCGTGACCGGCACCACAGCCGTGGCAAGCATCTGGTGCGCGACCGTATTGATCGGGTGATTGACCCCGGCACCGCATTTCTGGAACTGTCACCGCTGGCAGCTTGGGGCATGTATGACAATCAGGTTCCCGCTGCGGGTATTGTGACGGGTATGGGCGTGGTGTCGGGCAAGCATGTCATTATCATCGCCAATGACGCCACTGTTAAGGGCGGCAGTTTTTTTCACGAAACCGTGAAAAAGCATCTGCGTGCGCAGGAAATAGCCGAACAAAACCGCATGCCTTGCCTCTATCTGGTGGATTGCGGCGGGGCCTATCTGCCCGAGCAGGACCGCGTGTTTCCGGACCGCGACCATTTCGGCAACTCCTTTCACCGGATGTGCCGTATGTCGGCCTCTGGTCTGCCGCAAATTTCGGTGGTGTTTGGCGGCTGCACGGCGGGCGGGGCCTATATTCCGGCGCTGTCGGATCAGGTGATTATGGTCGAGGGCAATGCCCGCATCCACCTTGGTGGACCATCAATCGTCAAAATCGCCATCAATGAGGAGGTTGATGGTGAAACCCTTGGCGGTGCCGCCATGCACACGCGGGTTTCCGGCGTGAGTGACCATCTGGTGGCGGACGAGGATCAGGGGCTGGCCCTTGTGCGCACTTTGATCGCCGAGACAAATTTCGCGCGGGCCAAGGTTGAAACCGCAAAGGTTCTGGCACCGCGCTATAACCCGTCAGAACTGGAGGGCGTGATCAGCGCTGACCCCAAGATACCCTATGACGTGCGTGAAATTATCGCCCGCATGGTGGACGATAGCGCGCTTAGCGAATTCAAGCCCGAATGGGGCGATACCGTGGTTTGCGGCACCGCCCGTATCCATGGCCACCCCGTCGGCATCATCGGTAACAACGGTGCGCTGCTGTCGCAATCGGCGCTAAAGGCCGCGCATTTCATCACCCTTTGCGACCAACGCCAAATCCCGTTGTTGTTCCTACATAACATCACCGGCTTTATGGTTGGCACCGATGCCGAACGTGAAGGTATCGCCAAAAACAGCGCCAAGATGGTCTATGCCCAATCAGTTGCGCGGGTGCCCAAGCTGTCGGTGATCGTTGGCGGGTCATACGGCGCTGGCAACTACGGCATGTGCGGGCGCGGGTTCCGGCCCAATTTCATGTTCGCATGGCCCAGTGCTGTTTTGGCGACCATGTCGGCCGACATTGCCAGCAACGTTATGCTGGAACTGCGCCGCAATAACGCCAAAGCACCAGCACCGACCCAAGAAGAGTTGGACAAGATCGAAGCCGCCGTGCGCGCCCAATACGGCGAGCAATCTGACCCGTATTACGCCACCTCACGCCTGTGGGATGACGGCATTATCGAACCCGTCCAAACCCGCGATGTTCTAGGCCTGTGTCTGTCTATTGCCACCAGCACGCCGGCACCGACCGGCCATACCCCCGTTTACAGAATGTAGGATCATCCCATGATTTATGAAACCATAACCCTAGAGACAGACGCGCGCGGCGTTGCTCGCCTGACCCTGAACCGCCCTGATAAACACAACGCGTTGAACGGCAAGCTGATAGACGAGCTAAAACACGCCGCCGATGCGCTGGCCATTGATAACTACGTGCGGGTTGTGATCCTGTCGGGCAATGGCAAAAGCTTTTGTGCGGGCGGTGATTTCAACTGGTTCAAGGGCAATGCAGAATCTGATCGCGCCACGCGCATTCGTGAAAGCAGCAAACTGGCGCATATGCTAAATGTGCTGAATGCCCTGCCCAAACCACTGATCGGGCGCATTCAGGGTTCGGCCTATGGCGGCGGGGTCGGCATGATTTCGGTTTGCGATATTGCCGTTGGCGTTGAAACCGCGTGCTTTGGCTTGACCGAAGTGCGACTGGGCCTGATCCCGGCGAATATCTCGCCCCATGTTGTATCACGGATCGGGGCGGCAAATTCCCGTGCGACGATGTTGTCGGGCGCGCTGTTTAGCGCGGCCAAGGCCGAAAAAATCGGGCTGTTGAATGAAACAGTGCCCGCTGACACATTGGACGCACGGATTGATGAAATCATTGATGAACATTTGGAGGCGGCGTTGGGAGCGGTCGGGGAAACCAAACGCCTGATCGCGTTTGTGGACAACCACGGTATTGCCGACAACATGATCTACGCGGCGGATCGTTTGGCCGACGCATGGGAAACTGATGAGGGCAAGACCGGTATCAACAGTTTCCTCAACAAAAAACTTCCACCGTGGCGGAGCGGCAAATGAATTTTTCAACTGTCCTGATCGCTAATCGCGGCGAAATAGCCTTGCGTTTGATCCACGCCTGTCAGGGTTTGGGCCTGCGCGCGGTGGCGGTTTATTCCGATGCGGATCGCGATGCACCCCATGTAATGCAGGCCGACAGTGCCGTTCATATTGGCCCGTCTGAGGCCGCACAAAGTTACCTTGATGGCGCAAAAATCATTGCTGCTGCAAACCGTGTTGGCGCAGGGGCCATTCACCCAGGTTATGGCTTTCTGGCTGAAAACGCCGAATTTGCTCAGGCTTGCGGGGATGCGGGGCTGACGTTTATCGGCCCATCGCCGGAAAATATCCGCCTGATGGGGTCTAAAATATCCGCCAAGGCAGCTGCGGTTGCGGCATCGGTTCCGGTTGTGCCGGGCTATTATGGCGATGGCCAATCCGATGATCTGCTGCTGGTCGAGGCCCATAAAATCGGCACGCCACTGTTGATCAAAGCCAGTGCAGGTGGCGGTGGGCGCGGGATGCGTCAGGTTGATGATCTGGCGAATTTCGCAACCGAACTAACATCTGCCCGCGCCGAGGCCGAGGCCGCATTTGGCGATGGCCAGGTGCTGCTAGAACGCTATGTCGGCACTGCGCGCCATATTGAAGTGCAGATTTTGGCGGATACACACGGCAACGTGCTGCATCTGTTCGAGCGTGACTGTTCCTTGCAGCGCAACCACCAAAAGGTGATCGAAGAAGCACCCGCGCCAAATCTGGACGCCGGTATTCGCGCGCAATTACTGGAAAGCGCTGTGCGCCTGACAGCGGGCATTGGCTATGACAGCGCCGGAACGATTGAATATCTGTTTGATGCGGCCAGCGGTGAATATTATTTCCTTGAAATGAACACCCGCCTTCAGGTCGAACATCCCGTCACCGAGGCCGTCACCGGCATCGACATCGCCCAGTGGCAAATTCGTGCAGCGGGCGGCGAGGTGCTGGCGTTTTCACAAGACGACATCTCCTGCACTGGCTGGTCAATCGAGGCGCGTATTGCTGCCGAAGACCCTGCCAATGGCTATCGCCCCGAGATTGGCAAAATCACTGGCTATAGCGCACCCAAGGCCGATGGTTTGCGGGTCGATAGCGGGGTGCGTCAAGGCAGCACGGTGAGCCATTATTACGATTCCATGCTGGCCAAACTGATTGCGCATGCGCCTGACCGGGCCTCGGCAATCCGGCTGCTGGACCGTGGTCTGGAAGATTTCCACATCGCAGGGCCGGGTACCAACATCGCGTTTCTGCGCGACCTGCTAGAGCTGCCCGATTTCGTTGAAGGTAGCCATTCGACAGCTGCGATCAGGCAGGCCTACCCTGATGGCTGGACCGCCCCGACACCCACACCACAACAACAGGCCGAGGCCGTGTTGACGCGTTTGTTGGCCACCAAGCCAACCGGTTCTGATCCGTGGTCAACGCTGGGCGCGTGGCGCATTACCGAAGCTGCGGGTCGCTTTGGCGCGGCGCATTATCTACTGGGCGATGTTCATGCACAAATTGACGGACGCGGCGGTCAATACAACGTGACCCTGCCCGATAACCCACCCTTTGTGATGGGCAACGCCAGCCTGATTGATGGCACCCTGTGCTATGAGATCGACGGCATACGCCACAGGGCCGATGTGCAGATCGACGGCGATACCGTGACCCTGCTGGGCGCGCGTCTGGCGATTGCTGTGCAAACCAGAGACGGTCTTTTGCAATCGGGTAATGATGCCGCCCTTGGCTCTGGCAATCAAGTTACGGCCCCGATGCCCGGACAGGTCTCCGAGGTGATTGCCAAGGTTGGTGATACCGTCACTGCCGGACAATCCGTTGTGGTGATCGAAGCGATGAAACTACTGCAAACTCTACCGGCACCCTGTGCGGGCACCGTTTCCAAAATCAACTTTTCTGCTGGTGAAAACGTCGATTCCGGCGCGGTGCTGGTGGTAATCAAACCCAATAAAACCGAGGGCTAAACATGAATAACGAACTATATTTCCCCGAAGAACTGAACATGCTCCGCGACCAGATCCGCCGTTTTATCGAGGCCGAAGTCATGCCACACGCCGAGGTATGGGAAGAGGCGGGCAAAGTCCCGCGCGAGCTGTTTACCAAAATGGGTGCGCTCGGCTTTTTGGGCATGCGCTACCCCGAACAATACGGCGGTGCCGATCTGGACACCATGGCCAGCGTTGTTCTGGCCGAAGAACTGGGCCGCTGCACATTTGGTGGCGTATCCGCCGATATTCTCGTACATACCGACATGGCCAGCCCGCATCTGGCCAATGTAGGCACCCCAGAACAACTGGCGCGCTGGATGCCCGGTATCACCAGCGGCGAAACCGTTTGTGCGGTGGCCGTAACCGAGGCCGGCGCCGGATCAGACGTGGCCGGCATGCGCACTCGCGCAGTGCAGGATGGCGATGACTGGGTGATCAACGGCACCAAAATGTTTATCACCAACGGCGTTTACGGCGATATCTTTTTTGTTGCCACCAAGACCAATTTTGAGGCTAAAGGCTCGCGCGGGGTTACCATCTTTGTAGTGGAAAAAGGCACACCCGGCTTTAGCGTTGGTAAGAAGCTGAACAAAACCGGCTGGTTGTGTTCAGACACGGCCGAGCTGATTTTTGAAGACGTGCGCGTGCCATCGGCCAACATTCTGGGCGAGGTCAACAAAGGCTTTTACGCCATCATGAAAAACTTTCAGAACGAACGCACCGTTCTGGGCGCGATGGCCATGGGTGAGTCCAGCAAGGCCATCGAACTGACACTGGAATACGTGAAAAACCGCCCCGCCTTTGGTGGTGTTCTGTGGGACAAACAGGCGATCCGCCAACGGCTTGCTGAGCGTTCAGCACAGGTCGCGGCGGGTTTGCAGCTGACCTACCATGCCGCATGGATGGACGCCCAAGGCATAGACTGTGTAAAAGAGGTTTCCATGGTCAAGGCCTACTGTGGAGATCTGGTGAACAAGGTTCTGTATGACTGTGTGCAGTTCCACGGCGGCATGGGTTACATGACCGAAACCCCCGTTGAACGCATGTCACGCGATGCGCGCATTCAGGCCATCGGAGGTGGCGCGACCGAGGTGATGTTGGAAGAAATAGCCAAGCGCCTATAGCGCAGAACATCGGTCCATTCGGGAGGCGAAAAATGACTTTCAAACCATCAATGTGAACCCAATAGCAGGCAATATTGGCGCCGAAATCCTTGGGATTGACCTGTCACAAGATATCAGTGACGAAACCATTAAGGAAATAGCGCAGGCGCAGCGCGATCATTTAGTGGTGTTCTTTCGGGATCAGGATATTACGCCCGCGCAACACATAGCGATTATCGAACGCTTCGGCGACATCCTTGAGTATCCGATGGTGAAAGGGCTTAAGGATTACCCGAAAATCGCACCGGTTATCAAACTTGAGCACGAGACCACCAATTTCGGAGGCATCTGGCATTCCTATACCAGCTACATGGAAAAACCGCCAAAGGCCGCAATGCTGGTGGCGCGTGAATTGCCCCCTATGGCGGTGACACGTTGTTCGCCAATATGTATATGGCCTATGATACCTTGTCGGATGGTATGAAAACTATGCTCGCGGGGCTGAATGCAGTTAATACTACGGCCAAGGCAGATGCCCCGGCCATCCGTGAAGACCGTTTAAAAACTGCCGCTAAACTGGACGATGATGTGGTCATTTCCGCCGTGCATCCGGTGGTGCGCACCCATCCCGAGACAGGCAAAAAGATCCTGTATATCAACATCGGCCACACCGCCCATTTTGAAGGCCTGACCGTTGCCGAAAGTGCGCCGTTGCTTAACCACCAAACACAACCCGAATTCACCAGCCGCTTCACGTGGCGGCTCAGCTCGATCGCGTTTTGGGACAATCGTGCCTGTCATCATAATCCCGTTAATGATTTTCACGGGTTCAAGCGGATCATGCACTGCATTACGCTGGCAGGCGAGCGGCCCGTCTAGAATTAACCCAGCTGGACAGCCTCAATCAGAGCTTCGGTTTAACTCAACCAAAGGTGCCAGATCAGATTTAGCAGCCTTCAGGCGGCCCGGCTCAACCTCTCTGAGCGGTTCAACCTTTGCCATGTCGTTCAGACAGTCTTGGGCCAGTTCCTGATACTGTTTTGTGCCCATCGTTTTCCATTCAATCTCTTTATCAGAAACCTGTCGCAATATTCTAGACGGCGCACCAACAACCATTGAACGGGCAGGAATGATTGTTCCAGCTTTGACAAAAGCCTGCGCACCAACGATCGAGTTCTCGCCCAACTCGACACCATCCATGATTACTGAATTCATCCCTACCAGAGAATTACGCCCAATCAAACATCCATGCAAAATTGCGCCGTGGCCGACATGCCCGTCTTGCTCAACAATTGCATCCCGACCGGGAAAAGAATGGATAATGCAATTGTCCTGAACATTGGCACCATTGCCAATTTCAATGCGCCCAAAATCCCCGCGCAAGCTGACACCCGGACCGATATAGCAACCGTGGCCCAGAATAACATTTCCGATCAGCACAGCCTCAGGATGCACATAGGTGTCTTCGGGAACAACTGGGATTAGTCCCTTGAATTCATAGTAATGTCCCATTGTAAATGCCTTCCTGTTCATATTGTAGTGACGGGTGCTTTTATTGGTTTACAGCGCGTCGATCAGTGCCGGAACCGCATCAAACAGATCGGCGACCAGGCCGAAATCGGCTACCTGGAATATCGGTGCTTCTTCGTCTTTGTTGATTGCAACGATGATTTTGCTGTCTTTCATACCGGCCAAGTGCTGGATCGCTCCGGAAATTCCGACCGCGATATACAGATCAGGCGCAACCACTTTGCCCGTTTGACCAACTTGCCAGTCGTTCGGGGCATAACCGGAATCAACTGCCGCGCGGGACGCGCCAACGGCAGCGCCCAGTTTGTCGGCCAGTTTTTCGACCAGGGCAAAGTTGTCTTCAGAGCCAACGCCACGACCACCCGAAACCACGATGCCAGCCGAAGTCAGCTCGGGACGGTCGCTTTCGGCAACCTTGTCCTCAACCCATTCGGACAGGCCCAAGTTTGCAACGGCGGCAATGCTTTCAACCAAGGCCGCCCCGTCATCGCCGGAAGCATCAAACGTGGTGGTTCGGATTGTAACTACTTTTTTGCAGTCAGTGGATTTCACCGTTTGAATGGCGTTGCCAGCATAGATCGGGCGCTCAAACGTGTCGCCGTCGATCACGGCGGAAATGTCCGAAATCACCATCACGTCAAGCAAGGCCGCAACCCGTGGCATCACGTTTTTCGCAGCCGATGTAGCAGGGGCGACAATATGGTCATAATCGCCGGCCAGCGATACGATCAGATTGGCAACCGGCTCGGCCAGATCATGGCCGTAAGCCGCATCATCGGCGCACAGCACCTTGGCCACACCGTCCAGTTTCGCGGCCGCATCGGCAGCACCGGAACAGCCCGCGCTGGCGCACAGAATGGTGACATCGCCCATCATTTTAGCTGCGGTCAGGGCTTTAGAAGTCGCATCAACGGACAATTCGCCGCCGACAACTTCGGCAAGTAAAAGAACAGCCATCAGAGTGCCCCCGCTTCTTTGAGTTTCATAACAAGTTCGGCTACATCGGCAACCTTTACACCAGCAGCGCGCGTATCCGGCTCGCTGGTTTTGACAACAATCAGACGCGGTGTGACATCGACGCCGTAATCGGCAGCAAACTTTTCATCCAGCGGCTTTTTCTTGGCTTTCATGATGTTTGGCAGTGACGCATAGCGCGGCTCGTTCAAACGCAGATCAACCGTGATGATGGTTGGCATTTTCACCTTGATGGTTTGCAAACCGCCGTCCACTTCGCGGGTCACGGTGGCGTGGTCGCCATCTATTTCCAGCTCGGAGGCAAATGTGCCTTGGGACCAGCCCAGCAATGCCGACAACATTTGGCCGGTGGCGTTCATGTCATTATCAATGGCCTGTTTGCCCGCCAGAACCAGCCCGGGAGCTTCCTCGTCGACAATTGCTTTGAGGATTTTGGCAACGGCCAGTGGCTCAACGTCTTGATGGACATCTTCGGCGGCGACCACCAGAATGGCGCGATCAGCGCCCATCGCCAAAGCGGTGCGCAAGGTTTCTTGGCTTTGCTTTACGCCGATGGAAACGACCACGACTTCTTCGACGGTTCCGGCTTCGCGCAGGCGGATTGCCTGCTCGACAGCGATTTCGTCAAAGGGGTTCATTGACATTTTGACATTGGTGAGATCAACACCCGTGCCGTCCGCTTTGACGCGAACCTTCACGTTGTAGTCGATCACGCGTTTGACGGGTACAAGCACCTTCATCTTACGTAGTCTCCTTAAGGGTTCTTTCAGGACGGCCAAAGGATCAGCAGTCACGGAATTTCGGTTTTCGTTTCTCGGAAAAAGCTTTCATCGCTTCGGGGAAGTCATGGGCACAGAGCAATATGCTTTGGGCGCGGCATTCAATTTCTAGCGCCTCGTTATAGGTGCATGCCGCAACTTCGCGCATCACGCGTTTGCTACTCTCCATCCCAAACATCGGATTTTGCGCCATCTCTTTTGCCAACGCAATCGCCACTGCTTCGGTTTGATCTGCGGGAACACATTCCTCGACCACCCGCATTTGGTGCGCCGTTACACCGGAAATTTCGCGTCCGGTCAGGATCAGCAAACGCGCGGCACCTGCACCAATGCGTTGCTGCAACAGCCAACTGGAACCTGTGTCGGGGCAACCGCCAACCTTGGCAAACACTTCGCAAAACCGCGCGTCCTCGGCGGCGACAATCACATCGGCACATAGCGCCAGGCTCATGCCTGCGCCATAAGCGACACCATTGACAGCGGCAATCAGAGGCTTGTTGAAATTGTAAGCCGCGCGGCCACCAGCGTGAACCTTGTCCACCAGATTATAGGTCGCGCGCGCGCCTTTGGCCATTTCGGTTTGAAAACCGACAAGATCGCCGCCACTGCTAAAATGATCGCCGCCCGTCATCACAACCGCACGCATGGTGTCATCATTCTGGGCGGCATTTAGTGCCTCAATAAGCGCGTCAACGAATGCCATGCTATAGGGATTGCGGCGCTCCGGCTGCATGAAGCGCATGATACCGATGCCATCGGTGATCTCCAGATTAATCAGCTTGGTCATATGAGACGTTCCTTATTTACCCTGCCAAACAGGGTTGCGTTTCTCGGCAAATGCGCGGGGGCCTTCAATGCCGTCCTGGCTGGCATAGACGCTTTCGTGCAGGCGCTTGCCCTCTTCCAGTCCAGCGGCACAGCCCAGATCCATGGTGGCGCAAACACTGGCTTTGGCGGCAATGACCGACAGCGGCGCACCAGAGGCCACGCAATTTGCCAGTTTCAGCGCACGGGCACGAACGGCGCCGGGAGTGTCTTCCAGATAATTGGTAAACCCGTAATCGTGCAGTCGCTCAATCGGCATCAAGTCGCCGGTCAGCACGAGTTCCATCAGTATGGCCTGCGGTAACATCGAAAGGGCAGGGGCCGCCCATGGGGATCCACGGCCAACTTTGACCTCGGTAATGCCGACTTTGGTGCCTTTTAGGCCTACACGCAGATCGCTCATCAGGGTCAACATCATGCCACCGGCCATCAGGGATCCGGTCATGGCGGAAATAATTGGTTTGGAACAGGCACGCATGGTTTCATGAAACGGGTCGCGCATTTTGGATAATATATCGACGCCCTCGTCGCGGGCAATCTGGGTGGCCTCTTTTAAATCAAGTCCGGCACTGAACACGCCACAATCGGCAGAGGTCAGAATGGCGACTCTAATATCGGGATCGGCTTCGATCTGCTCCCAGGCGTCTGCCAATCCGTTTGCCGCCGCCACAGACAACGCATTTTTGCGTTCGGGGCGGTTGATGCAAAGAGTGGCTACACCATTTTTGACATTCAGTTGGATAGGGTCGATAAACATTGATCATTCCTTGGAAAAAGTGGACAGGGGAGGAATCCCCCCTGTCCGTTGTTGTTTTACTCAACCGTAAACTTGCTGGAGCTTTCTTTGACCACGTCCCAGATCACGTCTGTATAGGCTGCAGTCCAGTCTTGTTGTGGCACCCAGCTTTTGCCATCCCACATCTCGACACGGGTTTTACCACCGCCGCCGTGATCTTCTGCTGTTACCGTGATTGGAGCAAACAACCCGTTTGCATCAAAGTCTACGATGCTTTCATAACCGGCCTTCATGGATTCCGCTGTTACAGGGAAGCCATTCTGTTCAACAGCCAGTCGTGCAGCTTCAAATGCAGCCGAATAGATCGCCAGACCGGTGTTATAGTAAACATCTTCCAGATTAGCCTGATCGCCGGAACCATTGCCGCTGCCATAAACTTCAGAGATGATATCCTGAATCACCTGAATGTCCTGACCACCGGCAACATTTGTGCCACGCTTGATGCCGATAGCATTTTCTGCACCGATGTTGTTGATGTCTACTTCGTTCAGCCAGTTCACCGAAAGATAGTTTTCAATCGGGTAACCGTTGCGCTTCATTTCCTTCGCGGCAACAACGTGCGTGCCCGCAAGCAACCACGCGATCATGTGATCTGGTTTATCGCGACGGACTTTTGTCCAGACGCTGGCCTGATCGGTGCCGGGAAGCGGAACAGGGTAAAGTAACAGCTCAAACCCCTCCAGTTCAGACAATGTATTCAGGATCTCAATCGGCTCTTGGCCGAATGGGTAATCCAGATAGGTAAAGCCGATTTTTACGCCATTCAGATCACCACCATGCTGTTCCTTCAGATACGCAATATTGTTGGCCATTTGACCCCAATATGTCGGCCCAACAGGGAAAATCTGCTTAAAGACAGAGCCATCAACCGCATCACCGCGCCCAACCAGAGACTGGATCAGAATGTTTTTGTCTTTCATGATCCGCGGCAGAACCGCAATTGATACAGGGGTTGAAAGCATATCAAAAACAGCGACACCTTCGCGTTTCAGCTGCTCGTAACATTCAATACCACGCTGTGGCTCGTTCCCGTGGTCCCGAACAATGATTTCAACATCGTGGCCACCAATGCCGCCCTTAAGATTGGTCAATGCGGCAAGATCCTGCGCCGCCTGTGCAACTTGCGGTGTGACAAAAGTGTAGGCTTTGCTCAAGTCATAGCAGAGACCGAACTTAATCGTGTCCTCGGCTGCTTGCACAGCCGACAGGCTCGTTACGCTGATGGCGAGAGCCGCAGCGAATGTCTTTGTATAGTTTGTTAGTGTCATTATTTACTTCCTCCGTGGTTGAATTTTATTTGGATGGCCAAATTAGCTTAGCCACCTTTTTCTCCTGCTGTAGTGCTTGATGTCGTGGAAACTTTTGCCTTCTCCACCACCCAAGTAGAACTCTTGAATATCGGAGTTTTCTTTTAGGGCGGTTGCTGTGTCGTGCATAACAACACGCCCATTTTCGATCAGATAGCCGTGGGTAACGATTTCAAGCGCCGCAACGGCATTCTGCTCAACAAGCAACACGGACAGACCTTGTTCTTTGTTGATCCGTTGAAGTATCCCGAAAATCTCAGCCACCAGAAAAGGGGCCAAGCCAAGGCTGGGTTCGTCCAGCATCAACAGGCGCGGCTGGGTCATTAAGGCACGGCCAATCGCCAACATTTGTTGCTCGCCACCAGAAAGGTAACCGGATTGCGCGGTCTTTCGTTCTGCAAGACGCGGAAAGTATTCATACATCCGTTCTTTTTCGGAATTGATCTTGGTCCGAGACATGGACATAGGTGCCGCAGCCTCAAGGTTTTCGTCCGGCGTCAGGTGGTCAAACACACGGCGACCCTCGATCACGTGACAGATTCCGAGGTTGACGCGGTCTTGTGGCAACATGCCACCAATCGGTTTGTCATTAAACAGGATTTCGCCACGGCTCACCTTGCCACGCTCGGCCCGCAACAACCCGCTAATGGCCTTTAGCGTTGTGCTTTTGCCCGCGCCGTTTGACCCCAAAAGCGCCACCATGCCGCCTCGGGGAACCTTGATCGAGACCCCTTTGATGGCCAGCAAAACAGAGTCGTAAAGCACCTCGATACTGTTCAATGACAGAATCAGGTCTTTGGATTTTGCATCATTCTGTACCATTTCGCCCCCTATTTCTTGAGCTGATCAAAAGGCCAAACCATCAGGTAATCCCTGATATTGGCGTATAGTTTTCCCAGCCCCATCGGCTCGACCATCAAGAAGATGATAATCAGCGCGCCATAGGCGGCGTTTGGGATGTGGGCGAGTGTTTCAAGACTCAGTTCCAAACCCAAACCACCCGCGATTGCCGTGAAAACCTGGTTCACAACACTGGGCATAAGCAAGATCAGCGCAGCCCCCAGATAGCTGCCTATGATGCTGCCCAAACCGCCGATGATGACCATCGCCAAGACTTGAATTGAAACACTCACCGCAAACTGTTCCGGGGCGGCAAGAAAATAGAAAGTCGCCACAAGTAACGCACCAGTGATGCCCGCAATAAACGACGAGGCGGCAAAGGCGATGACTTTGTAATAAAAACTATTCACACCCAAAATGGCGGCTGCGAAATCTTTCTCGCGCACAGCAACCAATGCGCGGCCCAAACTGGAACGCTTTAGGTTCAACATGAATATCGTCACCAGAACACACCAGCCAAACGCGACATAATATAGACCGGCATCCGAGGTGATTTTCTGGCCCAGCAATGCAAAAGTAGGCGCTTGCAAGGATGCATGTGATCCACCCGAGATTGCCGGGGAGTGGTTTAGCACCCAATCCATCACGAATTGCATCGCAAGGGTAGTCAGCGCCAGATAAAGCCCTTTGACGCGCAACGCGGTAAAGGCGAACAAGCTACCGATGAGCGCAGAAGACAGCCCGCCAATCAACAGGGCCACTTCCCAAGACAAGCCGAATTTTGCAGCATGCACCGATGCGTAGGCACCAACTGCCATAATTGCGGCATATCCCAAGTGTAATTGCCCGGCCCAGCCCGTTACAAGGTTCAGACCAAGAGCGGCCGCAGTCCAGATCAGCCAAGGCAGGATATAGCTGTTAAGGTAAAGCGACGGGATAATAAGCGGGGCAACAAGCCCAAGCAATAGAAAGAAGATCACCCCATTGCGATCTGCCGGAACTTTGAACATTTTGGTATCTGAAACATAGCTGGTGTGACGAACACCTGACAGGCGGTAAAACATGGCTACACCCTTTCGATATCATGGCGGCCAAACAGGCCGTGAGGGCGGATCATCACTGTCAGGATCAATACGGCAGCGACAATCAAATCGCGGCTACCTCCCCCGACCAGTGGATCAAGGAAATTGGAGCCAACGCTTTCCAGAATGCCCAGAATAATACCGGCAACAATCGCACCGACGATACTATCCAAGCCGCCCAGAACGGCAACGGTCAGGCCTTTCAGCAGCAGGATTGACAAGGTTTGGTCCACGCCCTGAACCTCGCCCCAGATCACACCGGTTGCCACCGCTACGATAGACGCCAACCCCCAAGACAGGCCAACACCGCGCTCTACCGATATTCCGATCGACCATGACGCCATGTAATCATCGGAAATGGCACGTAGCCGGATACCCAAACGGGTGCGGAAGAACAGCATAAAGCCAACGAACAAGGTTAGGGCGACGGCTGCCCCGACGATATGAATTCGGCTCAGCAGCAAGTCGCCGACAAATAAAGGATCATAACTCACCCCGAGGTTCATGTTCCGAGAAGTCCCGCCCCAGATAGCCAGCGTGGTGCCACGCAAAAAGATGTCGATCCCCATTGTCATCATCAGGATCATCACAATCGGGCGGCCTGCCAACCGGCGTAGGGCAATGCGCTCAATCGCCATGCCCAAGCCGAACATACACACAACCGCCAGCGGAATAGCCACCCAAAGCGGCAAACCCATATTATCTGATAAGGCCAGAACAACATAGGCCCCGGTCATCGTCAGCGCACCCTGGGCAAGATTGGGAACAGCCGAGGATTTATAGATCAGCACAAGGCCCATCGCCACCAGTGAATAAAGCAGCCCCGTCAGGGCACCATTCACCGTCAGTTCCAATAGGTAAATCCAGTCCATTTTATATCTCCCTCACCAGCAAGGTCCGGTCAACGGAGCCTGTTTCGCCTGTTTCATAAGTAACGACTGCCGACACATGCACATCTTTCGAGCCATCGTACAGCGCGTCAATCACCTTGGTATATCGTTCTTCAACCACCTTGCGGCGCAATTTTCGCGTGCGAGTAATTTCACCGTCATCCGGATCAAATTCCTTGTGCAAGGACACAAACCGGTGCAGTTGCAACCCGTCTGTCAATGTCTTGTTCACCCGCTCAAACGCCTTGCTCAGCAGTTCGGCAACCTCGGGGCGTTGTGACAGATCTGCGTAGGATACATAGGGCACGCTGTTCAATTCGGCCCAGTGGCCAACGGCCTCGGCGTCTACACAAACCATTGCGGTCAACTCGTCCAGACCGGCACCAACAACTGCGGCGTCCTTGATGTAGGGGCTGAATTTCAGGCGGTTCTCGATATAATTCGGAACATAGCGCTCGTTACTTTTGGTATAAACCACCTCGGAAACACGGCCCAGCACCACAAGATGCCCGTCATCCTCTAGGTACCCCGCATCACCGGTCAGGAACCATCCATCTCGGAAAGCTTCTTCGGTGGCTTTCGGGTTGTTGAAATATCCCGCGAAAATACTGTCAGATTTCAGCAGGATTTCACCGTCATCCGCGATTTTTACCTCGACACCGGGAAGCGGTTTGCCAACCGTGTGCAACTGCGCTTCGCCTGCGGACTGAATGGCGTTAAAGGCGCTGCTTTCCGACTGGCCGTATAGCTGGCGCAGTTTAATACCAAGCGCGCGGTAAAAGATAAACGCATCCTCGCCAATCGCCTCGCCACCGGTAAAGGCGTGTTTCAGCCGACTTAGGCCAAACTGGTCTTTGACGGGGCCAAAGACAATCAATTCGCCAACAAACTGCCCCAGCCAATCCAGCACACCGGCACTTTCGCCTTTCAACTTGCGCTTTTGCGCTTCAATCGAGCGATCCATAAAGAAATGGTAGAGCCATTTTTTCAAAGGGGTGGAGTTTTCAATACCGACCTGAATAGTGGTCAACATGTTGTCCCATGTCCGCGGAGCTGCAAGATAGAAATTAGGCGCAACTTCACGCATATCATGCCCAACGGTTTCCTGGCTTTCCGGAACATTGACTGTAAAGCGAAACGTAATCGCCGCGGCAACAGTCAGGGCATAATCTCCAACCCATGCCATCGGCAAATAGGCCAAAATGTCTTCGCCATATTCAAATGCACCGGCAGATTGCGCATTTCGTACGCCGGAAATCACGTTTTTCTGGCTTAGGACAATACCCTTTGGTTTGCCTGTTGTGCCAGAGGAGTGCATGAAGACCGCGGGGTCATCAGGTTGCGATTCTTCCAGTAAACGAGTGCGCAAACCATCATTTGCCGCCAGATTTTCACACCCTTTTTCAAGCATGGCATCCCAAGACATCAAACCGGGTGCATCATAGATGTTAAGCCCGCGTTCCTTGTCATAAATGATAGAGCCGATGGAGCCACCTGATCCCCGCAGCTCCAAGACTTTATCGACCTGTTCCTGATCTTCGGCCAAGGCGGCAACAACTTTGGCCTCGCCCATGAAATGCTTCAATTCGTCCAATGTTGCGCTTGCGTAGGCAGGCATCGCATAGGCACGCAGCAGGGCAAGCGCGGTCATGCCAGCATATAGACGGACGCGGTTGTCCCCAAGGATTAGAACTGCATCGCCGTGCTTTACGCCTAGTGCATCAAAACCGGCGGCACATTGGAAAATCTCTTCAGCGTAATCCGCCCAGTTGACTTCCATCCAGATGCCACGATCCTTTTCGCGCATGGCAATATCCGTGCCGTGTTCGGTCGCATTGCGCATCAACAGACGGGCGATTGTGTCTTGATTATTTCCCATTGGTGCCTCCGATATAGGCCTCGATAACCCGTGGATCCTTGATGACGTCCTGCGGCTTGCCGGTGGCAATCATCTCGCCGTAATTTAAGGCCAGGACCTTGTCGCAAATCCCCGTGATCACATCCATGTGGTGTTCAATCAACAGGACGCTGACGCCACGTTCGGCGCGGGCATCCAGAATGAAGCGGGCCATGTATTCTTTTTCTTCCTGGTTCATCCCCGCCATCGGTTCGTCCAATATAAGCAGATGCGGTTCGGCCACCAATGCGCGGGCCAGTTCCACCCGCTTTTTCAACCCGATCGGAATACCGTCAACCAGCTCATCACGGATGCTTTCCAGTTGCAGAAAATCAATAACCTCTTCCACAACTTCACGGTTGGCAATTTCTTCGGGACGGGCAAGCCACCAATAAAGTGCAGTGCGGATAACGCCGGGATTCATATGGATATGCCGGCCCAGCAGGATGTTATCCAGAACGCTCATGCCGTTGAACAACGCAAGGTTTTGAAAGGTGCGCGCAACCCCCATGCCCGCAACCTTATGTGGGGCGGTGCCGGTAATATCCTTACCATCCAGTTTAATACGACCTACGTTCGGGGGGTAAAATCCGGTGATCGCATTGGTCAGTGTGGTCTTGCCGCTGCCGTTCGGGCCTACTAGGCCAAAAATCTCGCCCTTTTGGATGACAAGATCAACGCCCGTCACCGCAACCAGCCCGCCGAAACGGCGCTCTACGTCGATACATTCAAGCACAGGAGCCTCAGTGCCAGCAGATGATATTCTATCCGTCATTTCCGGCCCCCTTTTGTCATTATTTTTGTCACTAAGCTGTACTCCCTCAGCCAATTTTGAAATAATCCGGACGCCCTGTTGGCCACGGATCTCCCCACATTTGCTGCCCGCCATCCACATTCAATATTTCACCAGTTACAAATTTTCCGGAAGGGGCCGCCAAATAGACAACGCCTTCGGCCACGTCCCATTCATCGCCAGCCCGACGCATCGGATTGGATTCCTTGAATGTTGCGGACCCTTCTGGCGGGTAGTTGGCAAACCCTGTGCTTTCACAACATCCCGGCGCCAGACAGTTCACCCGAATACCATGCGGCGCCCATTCGACCGCCAGCGTTTTGGATAGATAAATAACGCCCGCCCGCGCAGCACAGGTGTGGGCAATGCCCGGCATACCGCGCCAAATATCCGCCACGATATTAACAATGTTGCCTTGGGTTTTGGTTTCAACCCACTTTTTTGCTGCCGATTGCATCATCCACCAAGAGCCATTCAAATTGGTGTCAATCACAGCATTCCAGCCCTTGACGGTGTAATCAATTGCCGCTTGCGGGAACTGCCCACCGGCGTTGTTCACCATAACATCCAATCGCCCAAACCGTTCAAACACGTCGTCAACAAATGCCGCTGCCTGTTCAGGATCGCGGATTGTCAGTTGGCGGGTGAAAATCTCGCCGCCAAAGGAACGTAAAAACGCGGCACCACTTTCCAGCTTTTCCTCGTTACGTCCACAAATCGCCAAAGTGGCCCCCAACCGGGCAAACAAGGCGGCTATGGCACGGCCCAACCCACCAGCGCCACCGGTGACAATAACAACCTGTCCTTTAAAAAGGTCAGTCGCATAAACGGTAGGTTCAGTTTGCAATCTTGTTTCATCAAAGCCGAATTGCAGCCCTTCGGTGTCAGACATTCTTTCTCCCTAGCCAGTGTTCTCACTGATCTCTGAAAGAAAACCTAACACGTGTTAGAATTTCTAGCAACGGTTTTCTATACACGGTGCATATCGTTGAATATATACGCTAATATTTAATCGTGCGCCCGCAGCATTCGAAGCGGTTCATAGATAATGCACTCAGAACCATCCGCTTTAAACACACGATTCCGGCTGCGGACCAACCCGCGACCCGGTTTTGATGTTCGGCGCGCCTCGATTATTTCAACCTCAACGCAAATGCTATCGCCTACAAATGTCGGCCCCTTGACGGTGAAATCAGCATGAAGAAATGCCATGCCCGTGCGCTCCATTGTGTAAGTCAGCAACCCTTCGGCCATGGCGTAGACCATCACACCGGGGATCACGCGGCCATGGGTGCCGGCCCCTTCGTCATCGTGGTCCAGATCGGTAAACAGGGATTCCGTCATCCACGTTAGATTGCAAAACCCGACCAAATCGGCCTCGGTCACTGTGCGGCTGCGGGTGGTAAATTTCGCCCCAATCTCGATTTCCTCAAAATAAAAACCTGTGGTTCTAAGCACGTCTTTCATAGCAATCCCCTTAATATGATTTTGGCAGGCCAAGCGCCTTTTCGGCGATAAACGACATCAACATATGCGGCGTGACCGGCACGATGTGGAACAACAAGGCCTCGCGAACCAGCCGCTCAACGTGGTATTCCTTCGCATAACCAAAACCGCCAAATGTCATCTGCGCGGTCTGCGTGGCCTCGACAGCGGCTTCGGCTGCCAGCAGTTTGGAGGCGTTGGCCTCAACCCCGCATTCTTCGCCCGCATCATACAACGCGGCCGCATGCATCACCATCAGATTGGCAGATTCAACCCGCGCCCAGCATTTGGCAAGCGGGTGCTGGATGCCTTGGTTCATCCCGATCGGGCGGCCAAATACAATACGTTCATTGGCATATTTTGCGGCACGCTGAATGGCATTGCGCGCGATGCCCACACATTCGGCGGCCACCAGAATACGCTCTGGATTAAGGCCATGCAGGATCTGGCGAAAGCCTTGGCCTTCCACACCAATCAGGTCGTTTTCGGGGATTGGCAGATTGTCGATGAACAATTCGTTTGAATCGACGGCCTTGCGGCCCATTTTGTGGATTTCGCGCACGTCGATATAATCGCGGTTCAGGTCAGTATAATAAAGGCTTAACCCCTCAGTCGGCTTTTTGACGTCCTCAAGCGGAGTGGTGCGGGCCAGCAGCAGGATTTTATCGGCCACTTGCGCCGTAGAAATCCAGACTTTCTGCCCGTTCACAATATATTTATCACCTTGCTTGATAGCGCGGGTTTTCAGCTTGGTAGTGTCCAGCCCTGTTGTCGGTTCCGTTACCCCGAAACAGGCCTTCTCGCGGCCCTCGATCAGCGGCGTCAGCATTCGTTTTTTTTGCACATCAGTGCCGTAAACTACCACTGGCGTCAGTCCGAAAATATTCAGGTGAATAGCCGAAGCCCCGCTTGCGCCTGCGCCAGATTCGGCAACCGCTTGCATCATGATCGCGGCCTCAGTGATGCCCAAACCGGCACCGCCGTATTCCTCGGGCATGGCAATGCCGAGCCAACCACCATCGGCCATTGCCTTGTGCAGTTCATGTGGAAACGGGCCGTTTGTGTCACGGTCCAGCCAGTAATCATCATCAAAATCAGCGCAAATCCGCAAGATTGTATCGCGAATTTCCTGTTGGGCATTGGTGTAACGATAGGTCATGCTTTACCTTCTGGCAGGCCAATAATGCCTTGCGCGGCTAGTATTTCAATTTCGGCGACCTCATAGCCCAGTTCCTGTAAAATCGTCCGGCTATCAGCATTTTCCTCGCGCCCCAGCCAACGCATCGACCCCGGTGTTTCGCTGAGTTTGGGCACCGGCCCGATCACGCGGGTTTCCTCGCCTTCAATCGTGGCAATGTCACCACGATGGTTGATTTGCGGATGCGCCAGAATGTCCTCGACCGACAATACAGGGGCGGCCACCGCATCGGCAGCTTCAAACGCGGCCTCGACATCGGCCAGATCGGTTTTAGCGATGAACGCATTTAGCGCATCGAAAAACGCGGCCATGTTTTTGGTGATCGCGGGCATGTCGGCAAAGCGCGGATCATCGGCCAGCGCGTCACCGGATACCGCCCGCAACAGGCGTTGAGCGGTTTGCGGGTTGGCTGCGGATACCGTTACCCAAGCGCCATCAAGGGTGCGGAACATTCCACCGGGGGCAAAATCCATTGGTTGGCGCAATCCGTTGCGTTTTGGCGAAAGCTTTGCGCCGGTCAGTGCTGGCACGGGGTAATCCATCAGCCGCATCAGCGCCTCGAACACCGCCAGATCAACCACCTGACCGCGCACCCCGTTTTGCCCGCGCGTGTGCAGCGCCATCATCACACCCATCGCGCCCATCAGGCCGGTGGTGGAATCGGCGGCCGGAAATCCGGGGTGCATGGGCGGGCCGTTTTCATAGCCGGTAATATGCGGCATCCCGGCCATTGCTTCGGCGGCGCGACCAAAGGCGGGTTTCTTGGCCATCGGGCCGCTTTGACCATAGCCGGAAATACGCAGGATGATGAGATCAGGGTTCCATTCATGCAGCACATCGGGGCCAATGCCCCCACGCTCCAACACGCCAGCGCGAAAATTTTCGACCAGCACATCGGCCTGCTCGACCAGTTTGCGTAAAATGGCACGGCCCTCGTCGGCCTTCCAGTTCAGCGACAGGATGCGTTTGTTGCGGGCGATGGTTTTCCACCAAACCCCGACGCCATCTTGTTTGGCCTTTGGCCCCAGATCGCGCATCATATCGCCACCGTGTGGATGCTCAACCTTAATAACATCCGCACCAAAATCGGCCATCAATGTTGCCGACAGCGGGCCGGCAATGACATGACCCAGCTCGACAATGCGAATATCCTCAAGTGGGCCATGTTGTTTACTCACAGCACAAACCCCCCGCCGCAAATGATATGCTGGCCGGTGATGTAATTAGATTCTGGAATGCAAAACAGATAGACTGCGCCAGCGGCTTCTTCGGGGGTGCCAACACGGCCCAGCGGAATTGTGGTTTCCATCTGGCTCAGAAGATCGGGGTTCAAACCAACCTTGATTTTGTTACCTTCGACATCAATGCTGCTGTTACTATCGGCGGGGGCTTCGGTCAGGCGGGTGCGGATCGGGCCAAATGCCACGGCGTTTACGTTCACCTTGTAGCGGCCCCATTCCTTGGCCATTGCTTTGGTCAAACCGATGATGCCAGCCTTGGCAGCGGAATAGTTGATCTGCCCCGCGTTGCCGCCGGTGCCCGCAATCGACGAGATATTCACCACCTTGCGAAACACCTCAAGCCCCTTGGCGGCTTCGGCTTTGGCGGTGCTGCTCATCACAGGTTGGGCCGCGCGCAAAATCTGGAACGGCGCTGTCAGATGCACGTCGATTATAGCGTGCCACTGATCGTCCGTCATTTTCTGCACAACCCTGTCCCACGTATAACCCGCGTTGTTCACGATGATATCGACACCCCCAAAGCTGTCGACAGCGGTTTTGATAAACCCCTCAGCAAAGCCGTCTTCGGTGACGCTACCGGTACAGACAACGGCCTCGCCACCCATTTTTCGGATCAGTTCAGCGGTTTCATTGGCCGGATCAGCATCCAGATCATTCACCACAATTCGTGCGCCATCACTGGCCAGTTTCAACGCTATTTCACGGCCAATACCACGGCCCGACCCCGATACAAGTGCTGCGCGCCCGTCAAGTTTAGCAGTCATGTTCCTTCTCCCTATGCTTTTTCATAGAGGGTCACGACACATGCGCCACCCAGACCAAGGTTATGCTGCAGTGCCAAACGTGCGCCATCAACTTGGCGCGCCTCGGCCGTGCCGCGCAATTGCTGCACCAGCTCGGCGCATTGCGCCAGACCAGTCGCGCCCAGTGGGTGCCCTTTGGACAATAGGCCGCCCGACGGGTTGGTCACGTATTTGCCGCCATAAGTGTTGTCGCCATCGTCAACGAATTTACCCGCCTCGCCGCGACCACACAGGCCCAACGCCTCATAGGTGATCAGTTCGTTATGGGCAAAACAGTCGTGCAGCTCGACCACATCAATGTCTTGCGGGCCAATGCCTGCGGCCTCGTACACCTGATCGGCGGCGTTTTTGGTCATGGTTGATCCAACAACTTCGCGCATGTCGTGGGCGTCAAAGGTTGCAGGGCTGTCTGTAGTCATGGATTGCGCACGGATACACACAGATGAATCCTGTCCGTGTTTATTGGCAAATTCTTTGGAGCAGACAATCGCCGCCGCAGCACCACAGGTGGGCGGGCAGGCCATCAAACGGGTCATCACGCCCGGCCAGATTAGCTTGTCAGCCATAACTTCCTCGGCGGTGACTACTTTGCGAAACAGCGCAATCGGATTTTTTGACGCATGGCGGCTGGCCTTGGCGCGGATTTTGGCGAAGGTTTCCATTGTGGTGCCGAATTCATCCATATGCGCCTTACCGGCCCCGCCGAAATAGCGCAGTGCCAGCGGCAGGCCGTTATCGCCTACAATATCATCAGTGGCATCATCAAAGGATTGAAACGGGCTGACCCGGTCATCAAACACCGCGCCAATCGCACCCGGTTTCATCTGCTCAAACCCCAGCGCCAATGCACATTCAACCGCGCCGCTTTCCACCGCTTGGCGGGCCAGAAACAAGGCTGAGGATCCCGTAGAGCAGTTGTTATTTACGTTTATAATCGGAATGCCCGTCATGCCCACATGATAAAGCGCGCGTTGGCCACAGGTGCTATCGCCGTATACATACCCCACATAGGCCTGCTCGATCAGCTCATAATCCAGCCCCGCATCCTTTAACGCAGTGCGTGTGGCATTGGCGGCCATGATATCATAGCTTTCAGATGCGCCGGGTTTTTGAAAGGGGACAATCCCGACACCGCTTACATAGGCTTTTCTCGACATTGGTTTCTCCTGTTGTGGCTAGGGCTGGGCTGGTAGAAAATAACAAAACAGCCTTGGAAATTATCTAACATCTGTTAGATTTACCGTGACTAATGGAGAAAATCAATGGATAATACCACAATGGACACGCCAATTCAGCAAGCGGCACAAACCGATGTTTACCATCTTTTCCGAGGCCGTGTGGCGGCTATGCCCGAGGCTGTCGCATTAATTGATCAGGGGCGGCAGTTCAGTTATCTGCAATTGCAGGGGCGGGTTGGCAGGCTTGCGGCGCATTTCACAAGCCTTGGGTTGGGGGCAGGGGACCGCATTGCAATCCTTGCGCGCAACCGTAGCGAATATATCGAGGTCGAGCTGGCGGCTGCGGCCACCGGTTTGATTGTTGCCTGTCTGAATTGGCGGCTATTACCCGCTGATCTGCACCATTGTATAATGCTGGTTTCTCCAAGCCTGATCCTGACAGAAACTGATTTGCAGCCGCTGCTGATAGATGTTTCCGAAATTGTACAAACAACTTTCGGCCCAGAATACGAAGATGCCTTGGCGCAGACCTCTGATTTTATCGCCAAACCGCAGAATCCCGAAGCGGGCCTTGTTATTCTTTACACAAGCGGCACCACCGGCCTGCCCAAAGGCGCTGTTATCAGCCACCGCGCGATAATCGCCCGCACTGCTGCCTTTGCCTCGGAATTGGGACTGGCCCCGAGCGACGGGTTTGTTGCGTGGGCCCCTATGTTTCACATGGCTTCAACCGATCATGCACTGGCCACGCTGTTGCGCGGCGGCACGGTGGTGATGATCGACGGTTACGTGCCCGAGGCTATTTGCCAAGCGATCGAGGCGCATCACATTGGCTGGATGGTATTGATCCCGGGCATGATTGAGCCGCTGATCGCCCACATAAAACCGCGCGGCATAGACCCCAAAGGTATCCACGTTTGCGGCGCGATGGCCGATCTGGTGCCACCGCATCAAATCGGGGAGATTACCAAACTGCTAAATGCGCCTTATCTGAACAGTTTCGGTGCCACGGAAACCGGATTGCCGCCTGCCACACGCTCGGTCATTCCTATCGGGGTGGTTCCGGAAACCCTGCCCAAACAACCGAGCGCATTTTGCGAATTGCGGTTAGTCGATGAGGCCGGCAATGATGTTCCCGACGGCACGCCTGGCGAATTGCTGATGCGCGGCCCAACCCTGTTTTCGGGCTATTGGAACGCGGACGACGCAAACGAGGAAGCCTTTCAAGGCGGATGGTTCCACATGGGCGATGTTTTCCGCCGCAATCCGGATGGCACACTTGATTTTGCGGATCGGGCCAAATACCTGATCAAAACCGGCGGCGAAAATGTTTATCCCGCTGAAATTGAACGCGTGCTGATGGCTGACCCGCACGTTACGGATGCCGCCGTTGTGCGCGTTTCTGATGACCGCTGGGGTGAGGTACCTGTTGCCTTTGTCTCCTGCGACAGCGACGATGTGAGCAGCGGCCACCTGCTGGCAATTTGCCAAACCGCTTTGGCACGTTACAAACATCCCCGTGATATCCGCATTATTGCATTCGAGGATTTCCCCAGATCCACCAGCGGCAAGATTCAGCGCCATGTTCTTGAGGCGCGCCTTGGTTCGGATAACAAATAAAACCGCCACCAAATGATTGCTTGATTATAATTCTAACATATGTTTGATTTTAGCTATGACTGTCAATAAGGAGAACCAATGACCATACCGACCTGGCCTACATACGACGAAATTGCTGCGCACAGAAATGGCGAGCAGGCTATATGCAAGGCACGGAGGTGAACCGCCTTTATCACACCAGACGGGTGATGATGGTTGGAGCAAGGCCCAAGAGGGGCGAATTATGACACAAGAAAATAAACCACGGTATGCTGCTGATCTGATGCAAGACCAAGTGGCACTGGTCACCGGATCGGGGTCTGGCATGGGTCGAATGACTGCGCTGGAAATGGCGGGCTGTGGTGCGCGTTTGGCGTTGTTTGCACGGCGCGACGAACCTTTGCAGGAAACTGCCGAAATGATCCGCGCCAAAGGCGGTGAGGCATTTGTCGTAACTGGAGACACCCGCGAGGAAGACAGCATCGAGGCAGCGATGGTTAAAATCAAGGAACATTACGGCCAGCTGGATGTTCTGGTGAACAACGCGGGCGGGCAATATATTGCGGCGGCCCGCGACATCACCAACAAGGGGTTTGAAGCTGTTATTCGCAATAATCTGATCGGTTCATGGCAAATGACTCGCGGTGCGGCGGATCATTTTATGTATGACAATGGTGGCTCGGTGGTTTTTGTGACCGCAATTTCCGCCCGTTCCGCCCTGACCGGTTTCACCCACACTGCGGCGGCCCGCGCGGGTGTTACGGGTATGATGAAAACACTGGCAGCCGAATGGGGCGAATACGGTATACGCCTGAATTGCGTCGCCCCCGGCACTATCAAAACCGAAGCCCTTGGCCGTTATCCAATCACGCCAGAGCAATGGCAAATGCTGAACCGTTCCGTTCTAAACCGCATGGGCGCAGCCGAAGATATTTCAGGTATGATCATTTATCTGGCGTCCAAACTGGGTGGATTTATCACTGGCGAAGATGTTTATGTGGATGGGGGTGAAACCCTGCATATGGGCCATGATGCGCGCGATATGATTAACCCGGAATTGTTTGACAAACGCAAACGGGGTGACGGTAAAGATTGACCGGCCCATAAAAACCCGACAAAGGAAATTAACAATGTCAGACCCAATTGTATTACTCGAAGTCAAAGACCGCATTGCAACCGTCACCTTGAATGATCCGGACCGGCGCAATCCGATAGATCGGAAGAGC
>JQIA01000127.1_pt1 | contig 33355 bp, 36 predicted proteins | sample 811431 | NCBI WGS metagenome assembly JQIA01 (sample SAMN02998118, study PRJNA258478) | marine sediment metagenome | biome: marine; feature: seafloor; material: sediment; isolation source: oil-polluted sediment collected from 3 locations (0.5 km, 0.7 km and 0.9 km)... | place: USA: Gulf of Mexico ...
ATAGAGCTATAGCACTAGAAAAGCTAAAAGTCTAGTTTTTTTTACTTACCACATATTTTTTGAGATGTTACAATCTTTTGTACTAAAACATTGAAAACATTCAAACTTCCCACTATCGTGTAATTTTATTACAGGAAAACATGCGTCTGGAATAAACTAAAAAAAATACCATGGGGGTAATAACACTAAAAACAGCAATCGAATAAACGGTCTTTCGAAAAACTGGTATTATTAAAGACTACTATCAGGCCTGTAGTTTATAAAGGTCCATTGTGTTCATAAAGCTGATGATCCTGTCCCGCGATGATTCCGGTATATTGCAAAAGCTACACCCAAAACCGAGATTTTCCATAAGCTCTGAGTCGAGCACCCATTTGACCTCCAGCTCAAGATCAGTCATAAAGTCAAGCGCCTGATTCCCGACAACCTTATCTAAAAGAATAATATCATTTTGTTGTATCGGTCCTATAGCATTTTTTTTTGCCATTAAGCCGAGACCACCCTCACTGATATTTGCTATATGGAGTCGTATGGCATTATTCTCTCCATCCTTGTATTTACAAATCGCATCAATCTTCTCGGACGACGAAAAAGGGACTCTTTTAAACATTCGCATTTCAGGGGAATTCATTGTCAACCTCTTAAAATAAATGATCTTTCCAAACGGTAATACAATCACGTCAGTCGCAGGCCTGCTGTATTATCTCTAATAGTTAGCGATACTCTGGTAAAAAATGATAATGAATACTTAGTCTTAAAGAATTGTTAATTTCATTATAACAAAATTTCGCGGATAGGTTCAACATTAAAGAAATATTTGTCTGAATTTAATACATACCTGTTATTTTCCAGGTGTGTAAAAACAGACTTGACAGAGACTGCATATCATGATTTCTTCTTAGCTAATCGACCAAATACAAATTATCAAGGGAGAATCAACGGATGAAGGTTACGAATACGCTTCAGACTGCTTTGCTTGTTTTACTTTCAGGATGCCTGATTATATCTACCTGTGGATGTTCAGGCATGGTATATAAATATCTCGACAGCAGATACAAATCGACGCTTGAGCAAACCGAAGGGGAACAGATTTTAAACGGATTGACCGACCCTGTCATTGTTCGCAGAGACAACCTAGGCATTCCCTATATCAAAGCAGACAATCTTGACGACCTTGTATACGCCACAGGATACATAGCCGCCATGGACAGACTATCTCAAATGATAGAATTCCGACTGGCTGCGCAGGGCCGTTTAGCAGAAATGAGTGGTAAAAGCGGACTTGAACTCGATCTTTTTTTGCGAACACTCAACATAAGGAAAGGGGCTGAAATCATGCTTTCGTCCTCGTCAGATGGCGTTAAGCATCTGCTGCAGCGATACAGTGACGGCGTAAATGCCTATATGGACCAGCATAAAAAAAGACTCCCGGTAAATATCGACATCACAGGTTATAAACCAGAAGAATGGACCCCGCTCGACTCAGCTTCTGTCTTTGCTTTCTTAAACCTTGGTCTGGCTCAGAATCTCCATGAGGAACTCGATATTCTAAATATGGTGTCAAAAGTCGGTGCAGATAAAATGGCATGGCTTATTCCTGTATACCCTGATGAATCCCTTCCCTTCGATGAGATGAAAAAACTGGAAGCAATCGATTTTTCAGGCAGCAGCCAGGAATTGGAAAAGCTCTTTTCAGCCAGTCAGAAAGCAGCTGATCTGAATATGCTCCATACCGTTGCCTCCAATAACTGGGTCGTCGCCGGGAAACGGACAAAAAACGGTACCAGTATCCTTGCAAATGATACACACCTGCCCCTCAGCATGCCATCCCTCTGGCACATGGTTCACGTTGAAGCCCCCGGTTACCAGGGTGCAGGGATTGCCCTTGCAGGTCTTCCCGGCATTATTGCAGGGTATAACGGTTATGTTGCATGGGGCATGACCATGGTAATGGCTGATAATCAGGATGTCTTTATTGAGAAACTAAAGAAAATCGACGGAAAACTCCATTATCTCTATAAAAAGGCCTGGATGCCGGCAACAGAAAGAGTCGAAACATTTAAAATCAAGGGCAAAAAGCCCGTTACCAGAACCATTTATGAAACAGTACACGGCCCGTTATTAAACGGCTTGATTGATAATTATCCCATGAACGACATTGCCCCTTTGCCATCAAAGCACCCTTTCGGCTTTGCCTTAAGCTGGGCAGCATTTGAACCGGATAAATCGATGGATGCATTTCTCGGAATCGCAAACGCGAAAAACCTTGAACAGGCCATGGCGACCATGAAGGACATTACGGCAATTCCGTTAAACATGGTCGTTGCAGACAAAGATAATATTGCATGGCTCGTTACCGGCAGATACCCCTTACGAAAAAACGGAAAAGGCCTTGTCCCATCACCCGGTTGGACCGGAGAGTTCGACTGGACAGGATTTCTTGATGTTGAAAAATTCCCAAAAGAAGTCAATCATGAAAGGGGATACTCCCAGACTGCAAACCACAGAACGGTACCAAAAGATTTCCCGCACACTCTCTCCACAGCATGGTACTATCCTGAACGTTCAGAACGCATTATAGAGATGATTGAAGAGACATCTCCCTATACCCTTGAAACGGCGAAGACAATGCAACTCGATACGATAACACTCTCCGCTTCAAAATTCAAAAAAACGATTTTTGAAAAAGAGCCCCTTACTCAGATTAACCAGGAAATTAAAGGCTGGAAGGATACAAAAAGAAGAGATAAAGCCCTTGAAGGGCTCGAACTCCTTCGCAGCTTTGATGGCAACATGTCAGTCGAATCAAAAGGAGCTGCCTTTTTCGGTGCATTCTCTTCAGAACTCCTGACCAATATTTTCCTTGATGAACTTGGCCCCAAAGGAAGTATCACATGGAATTCTTTTCTGGACACGCACCTTCTGTCCTATTCCGCATTCCCGGACCATATGACAGAAAAATGTAAAACAAGCCCTTTCTGGGACAACATTAAAACAGACGAAACAGAAACCCGCGGTATCATCATTGCGCACTCCCTTGCCGACGGGATCGACTTTCTTATCGACAAACTTGGCAAAAAAAGAGACAAATGGTCATGGGGCAGGCTCCATACCTCTCACTGGGCTATCGAAGCAACTAAAATGGCAAAGCACCTGGGATTCTTTGAACGAAACGGAATGAAACTTCTTGCCAATTACTTCAACAGAGGCCCCTTCCCGGTCCCCGGTGATCACAACACCCTCAACGTTGCCGCCTATCATGAAACCAAGGATTTTAATGTATAGGCTGATCCCTGAGATGAGAATGATCGTCGATTTCAGCCGCGACGAACCCATGATCGGCATCAACAGCTCCGGCCAGTCCGGCAACCCTGTCAGCCCCCATTATGGTGACGGCATCCAGGAATTTTTAAAAGGCAATTATCAGGAATTTCCGTTTAAAAAAGAGAATATCGAAAAACAGTATACAAGAACGCTGGTTCTTCAGCCTCAATTGTAAAAAATGTATAAGCAGGAAGCTCTGAATGCCGCTTTGCATTCGGGGTTTTCTGATAATTCAAGGGGGGATGGTCGGATTTCTTTTAATTTTGTTTAAATTACGCTGGTAGTAAAGAACTCAAAGTGCAAATGTCTACTACGAACCGCCCTGGCTCCGCGTGGTAATGCCGCTACCTCTGTAGTACAGTAATTCAACACAACAAATTCAGGATATATGATGTAAATACCACACGAAGCGTAAGAGCTATTCTCAGTATTTCCTAAACATGGAAGAATACCAATTTGATGGGCACGTCAATCTGCAAAAATGCAATTCCGATTGATAAATCCTTTATGCCTCATTGCTCTAAAGCAACCAGCAATTCATTCTCCTTCGCATACTGATACATCCGCTTTCCACAGATATTCTGATGATACCAGAAAAATTTAAACCGGGTTGTCAGGTGAGGAATCCAGAATCTTTCCGAGAGTTCAAGTGTCGGTTTTGCAGAAGTAAGCTCGACTTCCGCAGTAATGAAACCAGCGCCCTCTTCCCGTTTCATTCGGGCTTTTACAGCGCCGTTGTTATTTATAATCTGAGTCTCGCCCATAAGGTGTGCATTAAATTTCCCTGTCAGCCTGTCAGTCGGAAAGAGGAGAATTCTGCCATCGATAGGTCCGGCATGTGCGGCATGCATATTGGACACGCCAAGAAGTCTTGCAATTTCAGCAGGGGCTGCTGCCATATATTCGAGATTCTGTTGAGCCATTTTTCGGAAAAAGGCATCGCCAATATACCATTTGAGGGGCGGAGACCACCAGTGACTGCCTGTCATCAGGAAATCGATCCGGCCTTTCAGCCGCTTTACCGTATCGGTACGGATTGTCTCCCAGCAGACGGCAGTGCCGACACGTCCCATAAAAGTATCGTGACAGCCATCATCGCTACCACCGGTATAAAAGGCATTTTCAACCATTGTCGGACGATCTTTGTCATGTTTTGTGACGGTGCCATCCGGTTGTACAAGGACATAGGTGTTGTAAACATCCCGCCCCCGTTTTTCAAGATAGGATCCGCCTAAAAGGACATCGTTTGTTCGGGCAAGATCGATGAGCATATCAAGTGCTTTATTCTCTTCAGGAAGTGAACATCGCCATAAACGTCTGCCAAAGACAATACTGGTTGTAAAAAACTCTGGAAGCGCAATCACCTTTGCGCCGTCCCTGATTGCACTGATGGCAAGTTCTTTTATATGTGAAAGATTGTAATCAACATCTGCCAGTCGTGCTACCATTTGGATTGCAGCAACCTTTGTTTGTGTATTTTCCATCCATAATCATTATTATGGCATTTACAGTCTGTCAATCACCAATAGACATTAATCGCTAAACGTATCAAAGCAAAAGTGTATCCCACAACACAGAGACCGGACATCTCTCGCCAGATACTATGGAATTTATTGACTTTTTTAATAATTACATTTACTGTTTATTGTTGATAATTCAATATCATTTTGTTGAAACTACGTTAAGACTGCCTGTGAACCTGTAGGAATGTTCCGGTATTGTCACTATTGGTATCATCACAATCGTTAAACCTTTTGGGGGGCCTTTTGAAAAAGCGGCATCATCTTTTTATAGTCCTGTTCTCAGCATCTGCAATGCTGACAATCATTTCCGGATTTGTCTATCCGGTTTCAGGAGAAGAGCCTGTTGTGACATGGGTCTATATGGAAGATGCAGAACCGATCAGCTGGGAAGAAGATGGGGTCGCCAAAGGTGTAGAGGTTGAAATTGTAAGCCATATCATGAGCAATTTAGGCATTCGTGTTATTCATAAATTCTACCCCTGGCCACGGGCTCAGCAGTATTTTGCAGAAGGGAAGGTCGATGCAATGATGACAACACCTACGGCTGAACGATTTAAATTTGCTGTCTTTGGCAAAGAGAATGCGCTGCCAAACTACATGAATCTCTTCTATAAAAAAGGAAATATTGAAATCGCTGAGGCTGTAAAAACAATGAGCAGTCTCGAAGATCTGAAACCATACAGACTTATTGATTATATTGGTAACGGCTGGACTTCAGCATTTTTAAAAGACAGAGGGGATTATGATATTTTTAATGTTCCCCGTATTGAGCAGATACCTCTAATGATTGCTCAGGGAAGATGCGATCTGGTCGTCAACGAATCGAGCTGGATAAACTGGTGGGCAGAGAAAAAAAATGTTCATGATAATATTGAAGAATTTGAAATCAACTGGGAATGGACCCGGTTTCATTTTGTCACAATGGTATCCCGGAGCTCCATATGGATGGATAAAGGCCTCGTACGAGCCATGGATATGGAAATTAAAAAAATGAAGGACTCAGGTGTCTGGTTTAAAATTCTTGAAAAATATAAAAACCCGCATGGGATTGGTAAACCATTCCGCTCATGGCTCGATTCTGAATATGAAACTGCTCAGGGATTTTATACCGATTACAACAGTTATCCGGTCTACAACAAATAACATCCCCTCCGGCAACAGAACGTTCAGGGGGGTTGCCAAAGCCCTCTATGGTATGATAGGTTCTCATGCTTTTGAGAAAAGTTTCACATGGTTAACCCGTGATTTTTTTTTAAAAATCTTTAATTATCCGCACCGAAAAGTGCACTATATAAAAAACAAGGCCCTATCCCTTGTAAAGCAATATTGAAGGAATATACTAAAATGAGTTTGGAAAAAGAATTACACAGTCGCAGTGAATCAAAATGTGAGTTATGCGGAGCAACAGAAGATCTTGGCGTTTATGAAGTACCTCCGGAGGCTGATGGGAGTATGGAAAAGTCTGTCCTCCTGTGTGCCATCTGTAGTGATCAGATCGATAATCCTGAAAAAACAGAAACGCATCACTGGCATTGTCTGAATGAATCCATGTGGAGTGAAGTAACTGCCGTCCAGATACTTGCATGGCGAATACTTAAGCGTTTGAGTTCTGAAAGCTGGGCTCAGGATTTACTCGATATGCTTTATCTTGATGAAGAAACAACTGCCTGGGCAATGGCAACAGGGGAAGGTGAAAGCATCGACAGTTCTGTTGTCCACCGTGACAGTAACGGCGTCACTCTCACTGCCGGAGACACTGTAACACTGATCAAGGATCTTAATGTTAAAGGCGGCGGTTTCACAGCAAAAAGAGGAACCGCAGTAAGAGACATTTCACTTGTTGCAGATAATGCTGAGCATATTGAAGGAAAAGTCAGCGGACAACGGATTGTTATCCTGACAAAGTTTGTTAAAAAAGCAAATTAAGCAAATAAGGGGCTTCTGCAAAGAGCCCCTTTAAAAGCTTCATCATAAGAAACCAGAAATGCCATTACCCCCATTGCTACAGCCCTGCTTCGATGTTGATCTTAATAATTTATTTAGTCATTTCTTTCATAGTTTCAATGGTTTAATCATAACTATGTAAAAACAACCAACCTGTACATTAAATCATGGTTGTAATACAATGGACCAGACCATCCCGGTAAGTATATACTTATAATGCTGTTTTGAGCGGAATAGATAATATGAAAAACGGAAACTTTAAAAAAACAGCCCTTACAATAACTTTAGGATGTATGGTCGTTTTGATTTTTATTTTTGATCTTCACCACTATCTGACCCTCGATTTTTTAAAAGAAAAACAAATCATTATAAAAAATTATTATGCTTCCCATGTATTTATTACCATTTATATTTTAAGGGATTCTGTTCAGACTAGGTTCCGCGACAAGCTAAAAACCATTAATGAACGACTTGAAAAAGATGGGGCATTCTACCTTTTCACACTCAGACTTGTTCCGGCATTTCCCTTTTTTGCCATTAATCTTCTGATGGGGCTGACCCCAATGCCTCTTTCAACATTTTTCTTTGTCAGCCAGGTCGGAATGCTGGCAGGCACGTTTATCTTTGTAAATGCAGGGACTCAACTCACAAGCCCGGAACTTTTAAGTGGCAAAATCCCTCCGGATCTTTTGATAGCCCTTGCACTTCTTGGCCTCTTTCCACTCGTTGCCAAAAAGGGGATTGAATTTATTAAAAGAAAACACCGGAAAATGGAGGGGAAATGAGACCTTCGGATTTGATGCGAAATTTTATGGCGCTACACCTGAGTGAATCTTTAAAGGAAGTATACAAAGCACTTCAGCTATTGATATTATCGACTCTTTCATATTTTTTTTCTTAATATAAATTTATAGCGTTGTTTTTTTAGTTCACATATGTAATATTTAATTCACATATGAACTAACCATGCAAAAGGATGATGATGACAAAAGATAAGAGACTTTTCTTTAAATTCAATAAAGTTCAGAAAGTGATGTTTAAACACGTTGAAGCAGAGGCTAAAACACGCCTTGGAATAACACCTGTTCAAATGGGTGTTCTTTTCTACCTCATGAAAAATGACGGTTGCCAGTTAAAAGACATCAGCAAAGAGCTGGATCAAAATAATTCTGCCATAACGACCCTGGTTGAGAGAATGGAAAAAAACGGCCTTTTGATAAAAAAAGTATCGGAGACCGACGGACGCGCTTTTCAGGTTTATGCGACTGATAAAGGGAAAGACCTCGGTGCAAAGGGACTCCCCCTAATTGCTGAGTTTAACAAACGGGTATCAGAACAGATATCTGAAGCTGAAATAGATGCGGTTCACAATTTTTTAGATAAAGCATTAAAAACATTTTCAAAAAAAAAGTTATAAGGAGAAATCATGGATAACTACGAAAAACTCCGTGTTCTGTTTCACACAAACCCGGCAGGTGCACCACCATCAAAAGCACTGGACAAAATTCTAAGGACACTTTTCACGCCCCGTGAAGTAGACGTTGCTGTTGCGCTGACCTACGCGCCCAAGTCGATTCAGGTCATTTCAGCTAAAACCGGGATACCTCCGAAAACTGTTTCCGAACTCTGTGAATCCATGGCAAACAAGGGTATCATCTACAGCAGAGAAAAAAACGATGAAACCGGATATTCACTTGTACCTGTTGTTCCCGGTGTATTTGAATTTCCGTATATGGCCGGTATGAGCCCTGAGCTTAAAGAACTAGGAAAACTCTGGACAGAGTATCACCTTGAAACGCAGGGCCATGAATTCGGTTCAAGCCCGACGCCTTTAACCCGTGTTATGCCGGTTGAAGAACCTGTTAGCGAAAACAGTGAGATTCTCCCATTTGAAATTCTCTCAGAAATGATGACCCGAAACACCACCTTTGCCTTAGCTGAATGTGCCTGTAGGCTCTCAGCCGGAGATGATGCCTGTGGCAAGCCAACAGATGTCTGCCTGATCTTCGATAAAACTGCAGAATTTCTGATTCAAAGAAAGCTGGCAAAAAAAATATCCGCCGAAGAAGCCATGATGGTTTTAAAACGATCCGAAGAAGCAGGGCTTGTTCATATGACAAACAACAGTCAGGACAGGCTCAATCTTATCTGCAACTGCTGTTCCTGCTGCTGCACCCTGCTCACCGGTCTGACAAAAATTAAATCGCCCCACCCGTTTGCCTTAAGCAGATGGTATGCCGACGTTGACAATGATGCATGTTCTGGTTGTGGCTTATGTATCGGAGAGAGGTGCCCGGTTGACGCTGTTCTTCTGGATGAGACTGCCGACATAAATCAGGAGACCTGTATCGGTTGTGGTCTCTGTATCAGTGAGTGCCCTGAAAATGCCATTCAGATGAAAATAAGAGACAATTTTACCCTGCCGCCGGCAACAGTGGTTGAAATGGGCGCTCAGGTTTTGATAGAAAAAGGACGGTTTGAAGCCTACCTTGAGTTAAATAATTCGTAGCTGAAAAGAATTACGGTATCAATAAACATAATCGCTTCGCTCTCCCTTATTTATAATGAGAGAGCGAAGCGTTTCAATCGTTTAAATCCCCTGATTTCTGACCGTCTATCCCATGCCCTGGATGACCATCGGCTGCTTAACGACAACTAACAACATTTTAAATCTGCTTACAGCCGTAACAGAATGCGGTACGTTTGCAGGCATTACAACTACCTCGCCGGCCTTTGCCGTAATTTCCTTTCCATCAATATTCACAAGGGCCTCACCATCAAGTACCTGAATCATGGCATCTCCCGGTGATGTATGCGCGCTGATCTCTTCATTCTTATCAAACGCAAAAAGCGTAATATTGATATGCGACTTGCTTGAAAGCGTTCTGCTCACGACACGTCCCTCTTCATAATCGACAAGCCCGTTTATTTCAACTGCCTCTGAAAACGGAATATTTTTTATTAATTCTTTTTTCTCAGCCATTATTATATCCTCCATATTATGGTTAAACTCTTTGTTACTCTCTATTGTGACTAAACTATATCGCTGCAGAAATGAAAAAGAATTGATACAGGTCAAAAATTGAAAAAAGTATTCAAACCTCTACATCATCTGAATTGACAAATTCCGAAATCCCCATTATTTTAGACTTAAAAACGAGATTTCTTAAAAGGAGAACGACATGATTGCCATTCTGGCACCATCGAAAACAATGGACTTTGAGTCAGACAGCATGACACTGCCACAAAAAATACACCCCCTTTTTAAAAAAAATACAGAATCCATAGTAAAACATTTAAAATTATTCTCCATTGAAGAATTAATGGCATTAATGAAGATCAGCAAAAAAATTGCTGAGGAGAATCATCAGCGATTCAGGGATTTTTCGTACGGTTCCCTCCCTGATAGACAAAGACCGTCGGTGTTTGCGTTCCAGGGAGATGTGTATAAAGGTCTGGATGCACAATCATTTAATGCGGAGGACCTTCTTGCTGCCGAGGGGAGCATCCGAATTTTATCGGGCCTCTATGGCATGCTTTCCCCCTTTACAATGATCGAAGCATACAGATTTGAAATGGGGCTCAAATTTGACGCCATAAAAGCATCCGCCTTCTGGAAAGGTCTGGTTACAGATGAGTTGAACAGTATCCTCTCTAACAAAAAAAATAAAATTATTATCGACCTTGCCTCAGCCGAATACATGGCAGCAATTGACAAAAAAAAGCTGGATGCCAAAATTATTGATATTGTCTTCAGGGAAAACCGGGACGGAAATCTTAAAACAATTGCTGTTTTTGCAAAAAAAGCGAGGGGGATGATGGCCCGGTACATTGTCAAAGAAAGAGTCAAAACCATTGATGCGTTAAAAGAATTTAACCGGGAAGAATACCTGTTTGACGCGGCTCTTTCAACTGAGAACAGTTTCGTCTTTGTTCGATAACTAAAAATTGATTCATTATCGCCAGACTGTTTCAGGCATTTTTCAAACATCCGGGATATAATAATTATTGCATCAAAATAATCCACGCATTATAATAAAAGCCTTAAGTACATCTACAAACGAAAAAATCATACGTATTAATACTGATAGGGCAACTCTCCATGGCGGGTAAAATAAAACGCAGAATTGTTATAGTCTTTCTTCTTATAGCATCATTGTATGCTGCATCCTTTGTTCTTAAAGATTATTTTAAGACATCAGATACCCCACGCTCAATTTCACCAAGAGGGGAACTTGCTGATTACGAAAAATCAACAATGGCAATCTTCAATAATGCAGCCCCTTCAGTTGTCTACATCTTTACAGAGCAGGCTGTCAGAGGCTTTTTTGGTACACAAAGTACCCGCCAGGGCGCCGGGTCAGGGTTTCTGTGGGACAAAGCAGGTCATGTTGTAACGAACTATCATGTCATTGCCGGTTCAGGGCGCATTCAGGTTCGCCTCGATTCCGGTATGATATCAGAAGCATCATTTGTCGGCGCATCGCCGGACCACGACCTGGCTGTTGTGAGATTACGAACACTGCCGCCTGAAATAATTCCTATCCCGATCGGGGAGTCTGAGACACTAAGGGTAGGACAGGCTGCCTTTGCCATCGGGAACCCCTTCGGCCTGGATAGAACGCTTACAACAGGTGTTGTCAGTGCTTTAAACAGACGACTTCCGTCTCAAACAGGCAGAGAGATTACTGGTCTGATCCAGACGGATGCAGCAATTAATCCGGGAAACTCCGGAGGTCCCCTTATCGACTCTGCAGGAAGATTGATCGGCGTTAATACTGCAATTATTTCGGGGTCCGGCAGCAGCGCCGGGATTGGCTTTGCCGTACCTGTGGATACGGTAAATGATATTGTTCCAACACTTATCGCTCATGGCAAAGTGGCACGTCCCGGTATCGGCATTTCGGCTCTTTCCGAAGAAGATGCCGCAAGCCTCGGTATCGTCGGCATTGTAATCGAAAAAGTATTTAAGGATTCAGAAGCAGCTAAAGCAGGTTTAAAGGGGATAGACTTTTATAACCGCATAATCGGCGACATCATTGTCGCAGCAGAAGGCAAAAAAGTCACAAACCTCTCAGATTTTTTAAGGATCATTCAAACAATGGCTATTGGCGCAACAATTACTATTGTTGTTGAAAGAGCGGGGGAGCAGCGAGAAATCCGTGTTAACATTATGGATATCTCGTGAAAACTGAAACCCTCTGATATTCCGTCTTTATTTTTTTGTATTAACAGAAAGCCGTTCAGAGCATCAAACTATCAAACATTACGTCGCAGGGAGCAGGAAAATGAAACTTCTCAGTCATGAAAAAGATCCGGCAAACATCACAGTAAAATCAACGCTGGATGGTCAGGGCGCAACCGCTGGACTCTTCATCCAGGTTTGTCTTCTTTTTGCACTCTTTTATATGATAAAATTCTCGTTTTCGTCAGACAACCAGACGATCGCAATCTTCATGCTGCTGCTTGTTACCTTACTAAATCTATGCGCATATTATTTCATGATTCACGCACCGATTACACGGAATCTGAATCAGGTGCATATCTCAAAAAAGGGAATCACTCAAACGTATTTTTACCGACAAAAGCGTATCCAGGCAGCTGAAATCGTTAAGGCTATCCTTTATTATACATATATCAAAGGTTCCAGAGGTTCTGAAAGTACATATCTTGTAGAACTTGTCGCCGATTTAAAAAATAAAAAACCGGTAACACTCTTTTACATGGAAAAGGTCTACTGGAAAGATGAATATGATAAAATCCATAATGCGATTATAGATACGCTTATAGCTTGTAATTACTGCACGCATGACGATTATCAGGACAGTATTCAATAACTGAAATCTATCGATATTATGTGACTTTTTTTTGTATCCTCAAAGAAAACTATTGCAAATAATGCGTATTTCGCATATTTAGCTCGACTTGTTCATACAATAGCATCTCTTGTATCTGGAAACTGAATAAAAAAAATTTCTGAGACACAAATGTGTGTTTATAACTGGCAACACCGGTTACTGTTCGGTAAACAATAATTTTGTCAGAACGTAAGACTATCAATAATGTTAACAACAATTTAAAGATTTATTTATAAAAAGGAGAGATAAACAATGGCAGCTACAGAATACAGTCTTTATAGCGGCGGGCTGAAAGGTGCAGAAGAAACATTTGGCGAATTCGCAGAAAAGCATGGCGTGAACGAAATCACATTCACATTTGAAGGGCATAAACTTTCAAGAGATGTAAACAGTAAGCTCCTTACTACTGAAGAGCTGAAAAAAGGTGATATCAGCATGGAGATTGTATCTGCGAAAATGGGAAGACGATATGCCCAGGCAGATAAAATCAGAAAAGTCTTTCAGGTTATCTTTCATATGATAAACAGCGGTTATCAGGTCTTTGCGATTGGCTGGATTCAGCCGGACAATACTGTTAAAGGCGGTACCGGATGGGGCATCGAACTTGCGAAATTTTTTAACCGGCCAGTCAGTGTCTTTGATCAGACAACAAACAAGTGGTGGACCTGGAACGGAAAAGGGTGGGAAGAAGATACACCGGTAATTTCCAACAAAACATTCTGCGGAACAGGTACCAGAAACCTTTCTGATAAAGGTAAAAAAGCGATTGAAGAGCTTTTCAGCCGGTCATTTGCATAAAGAAATTTTATATTTCGCCGGAGTATCGTTGATCTCCGGCTGAAATATCAGTCCTCCGTTTTCAGACTTAGCTGCTCAGCAGTGCTTCATCGTTCACAAAGTCACTCTTTCTGACTTTTGAAAACATATCGATCAGCTTCTCAACCGTTAGGTTTTTCTTTTCATCCCCCCGAACATCTATGACGATCTCCCCTTTATCCATCATCAGGAGACGATTTCCATATTCGATAGCATGCTGCATATTATGCGTAATCATTAGCGTCGTCAAATTACGCGTTCCCATAAAACGACGGGTGAGTTCAAGCACAATAGCAGCATTTCTGGGGTCCAGAGCTGCGGTATGTTCATCAAGGAGTACAAGATCCGGACTTGATAAAACCATCATCAAAAGGGTTAAGGCTTGCCGCTGGCCACCGGAAAGGAGGCCGACATTATCTTTCAGCCGATCTTCAAGCCCCATATCGAGATGCTTCAGTTGCTCTTTAAAATACTGGCGCTGCTGCCTGTTCAGGCTGATTTTCAAGCCTTTGAAGCCCTTTTTACTGCAGATCGTCATATTGTCTTCAAGCGTCATATTCGAAGCTGTTCCGGCAAGAGGATCCTGAAAGATACGTCCTATGTACTTCGCCCTTTTAAACTCCGGGTCTCCGGTCACATTTTCCCCGTCAATAAAAATCTGGCCGAAAGTTGGCATAATATTACCGGACAAAAGATTAAACAAAGTTGTCTTTCCGGCACCATTACTGCCGATAATGGTGATAAAATCCTCTTTTGCAACCGAGAGGTTCAACTTTTTAAAAACGCTGTTTTCATTCGCTGTACCCTGATTAAAAACAAGGCCGATATCTTTCAGCTGTATCATGATACCCCCTTGTTCTTTTTCGGTTTTCTCATTTTTGTAAAAACAAGCGCAGCGATAATCAATATCCCTGAAATCAGTTTGAGGTCATTGGGGGTCATGTGGATCATATAGCCGTAATACCGTCCTAAAAACATGATGGCTTTATAGAATATTGCCCCAAGTATAACCCTGAGCGTCAGCATCGAAATCCGGTTTGACTTAATAAGAAACTCACCAATCATAACCGATGCAAGCCCTGAAATAACGATCCCCTGCCCCATATTTACATCGGCAAAGCCCTGGTACTGAGCGGCAAAGGCACCTGATAAGGCAACAAGACCGTTGGAGAGCCCTACCCCGATAATCTTATAAGTATCCGGATTAATACCCTGGGAGACAATCATCTGCTGATTGCTCCCCATTGCACCAAATGTAAGCCCCATATCGGTATGAAAAAAGATATCCAAAAGTATCTTGATGGCAAGAACAATCAATATAAACAGAATCAAAATAACCATCTCCTGAGAGACAATATCCCCTGCCAGCCCCGCTGCTTTTGTAAGAATGTTATCTTCTCTAAGTAAGGATAGATTCGCCCTGTTCCCCAGAATTCTGATATTAACGGAATAAAGCATGGTCATTGTCAGAATACCGGCAAGAAGATGAGGCACCTTTAATTTGTTATGGATAACAGCTGTTACCATTCCGGCAAGTATGCCTCCGGTAATTGCAAGTGCAGTCGATGGAATAAGACCTATACCCGATTTAATCCCCATGGCCATAATGACAGCACCAAGCGGAAAAGAGCCATCCACTGTCAGATCAGGGAAATCAAGAATTCTGAATGTAAAAAACACACCAAGGGCCATGATACTGTATATCAGCCCTTCAACAAAGATACCTTCAATCATAATGACTCTACTTTTTCCTGTTTATGTTACCATCTTTAATTATTGTATTCGCATTTTTAACTGCATCTTCCGGAAATGTAATACCAAGTTTTGCTGCGACATCCATATTTAAAAGGAGATCAACATCAGATGTATCGGTCATAAATACCGTAGGAATTGTCTCTGTTTTCTTACCGTTCAGAACATCCACAATGACCGCACCTGTTTTACGGCCCATTTTGTAGTAGTCAAATCCCCAGGCAGCCAATACAGGAATCGTTTCAGCAGAACTTGGATCAGCCGACATTATGGGTTTTCCATGCTTCATTGCAACCTGAGAAACAGAGCTTAAAGCTGAAACCACAGTGTTGTCATTACTTATATAAATACTATCCACACGTCTTATAATTGCCTGGACCGCCTGCTTGACTTCAGATGAATTGCTGACTGTTGTCTCTACAAATTTAATCCCCAGCTCTTTACAAGCCTGTTTTGCAATTTCAGCAAGCCTTACTGCATTGGCTTCACTGCTGCTGTATACATGGCCAAGGGTTTTAATTTTTGTAACCCGGTTCAAAAACATGATCTGCTCTTTCACCGGCGTCATATCTGAGACCCCTGTCACATTTTCCCCACCAGCTTTATATGAGGCAACAAGCCCGGCATCGACAGGATCCGTAACGGCACAATAGATCACCGGCACGTCTTTGATTGCATTTACAAGTGCCTGTGCAGTAGGTGTTGCAATCCCGACAGCAAGCGTTACTTTCTGGAATTTGAATTTCTGAGCAATCGACGCCGCCGTAGAGACCTCTCCATTTGCATTCTGAAGATCAAATCGCGCCTCCGGGTAAGAGAGCTTAACAACATCCATAACCCCTTTTTCAAGAGAATCGAGAGCCGGGTGAGCAACAATTTTTGATATACCAATTAAAATACCCGGTTTTTTTTCAGACGCATATGCTGTAACGGTAATCATAAATGCCATGGCAATAGATGCAATAAAATAAAACAAGTGTTTAATCATTTTCACTTAAACTCCTTTTTTTTAAGAATAGTAATTTTTTTTGTTATATTAAAAAAACATGGGTTCGGCAAATATTATTCAGTTGAAATGATTTAATTCAACTGAAGTTTTTCTTCTATCGCCCGGGTAACAGCACCTTTCATATTCGTAAAAACACCGAGATGCCCACCATTAAATTCTATAAATTGGACAGTCACGCCATTCTCTTCCAGTATCTCTTTTGCCCGCATGCCCCCTGATATTGGGAGCACACTATCCTTATTCCCGTGAAAAGCTATCACTTCCGCACCGATTCTGAGCGGACCATCCCCAAGATTAGCCACTGACAAATTACCAGAGACAGGAAACAACGTTGAGTAGATATCCCCATATTTAACCGCCTGATAATAGGCCATCATTCCGCCCCCGGAAAACCCCATAAGGAGAGGCTTACCTCTTGTCCGGTATTTATGGGACAGGCGCGCAACTGCCTCACTGAAAGCTTTACCATATTTAGAAAAATCGGCAGGACTAAAGGGCCATGCCTGCCCCATCCCATAGGACAACGGCCCTTTAATTAATACAATCCGCGCAGGTGATTTCACCTGATCCAGCGCTGTTTTATAAAAATTCTTTGCCTTATCCCCATTGCCATGGAGGGCAATGAGCATGGGAAGCGAATCGCCTCTGCCACCACCACCTGAATATTTAACGATATAGTCAAAAGAGATATCATTCGTATCGACGGAGACGGACGGATCTTTCACCCACCAGAAGACTATGACAGCAAGTAACAAAAGAACGATTACTTTTTTCATCTCAAACCTTTTAAGTTTTAATTATAAGAATATATATGCAGGAACTATTTTCAATAGTACAACAACCTTCTATATTTACAAGCCAATTTAATTGTTTATTCTTCTTTTTAATCGGGCAGATTTCTGTTATTATACTCAAATATAAGTCACATACTATGCACCATTAACAGATCTGAATATTCAGACCCATAATACTTCTTTATTACCACAATCACTCATAACAACGGATATGCTTCAGGACGATATTACCATCTTATAGCCTTTATTATCTGCACTCAGAGGAATTTAGATGCAATTTAGCATTACCTGGATTAACGTAACTGAAAAACATGAAAACTGTAATCTCCGATATTTGTTTCTCATTATCATATCAGTATTTCTCTTACTGAAAGCCTCTGTTCAGGCAGCACCACTGACTCTTGAGGATAGTAAAGACACCTACTCAGTGGGCAGTTACCTTGAAATATTTGAAGATAAAGAGGGACTTCTGACAATAGATGATATCACTAATAAAAAGGCGATAGTTAATTTCACTAAAAATTCTGCTGAAACGCCAAGTTACGGTTTTACGGACTCCGTATTCTGGGCAAGGCTTCACCTTAAGAATAATCTCACAACAAAAAAAATTTGGCTGATAGAGATGAGCTATGCCCCACTTGATTATATTGAATTATATATCCCGGACGATAAAATGAAGTTCGTCGTTAAAACCGGGGGCGATATGATTCCTTTTTCAAAAAGAGAAATCCAATATCACAATAACATTTTCAATTTGCCTGAACATCTCGATCGGGAACTGACGATTTATTTCCGTTTCAAAACATCAGGACCAATGGAGTTTCCATTAAAAATATGGTCATCTTCAGCTTTTCTACAGAATGTTAACAGAGGAACTCTCGCTTTAGCGACTCTACTACGGCACCATGCTTGTCATGGTATTTTACAATCTTTTTATCTATATAACGGTTAGAGACAAAAGTTATCTTTTTTATGTTCTTTATATTTCAGGTTTTGCAGTTTTTCAGGCTTGCCTAAACGGTCTTGCATTCGAATATCTATGGCCTGCCCATACATGGTGGGCGAATCATGCCATCACTTTTTTCATGATGTTTTTTCTTTTTAACGGAATGCTTTTTGTTAAAAATTTTTTAAATACTTCGCTAAACTCACCAAAAATAAACACGGTTATAAATATATTCTCAGTCATAACAGCGCCATTGACCTTCCTTAGCCTCTTCATAAACTATGCAACAGGTATCAGGATTGCCGTACTCATGGCCGCAATTGCGGCACCAACAATTGTAACCGCTTTATTTATAAGTATCAGAAACAATTTTCGCCCGGGTTATTATTTTTTGATTGCTTTTTCAGCATACCTGTTTGGGTCGTTTTTATATATTTTAAAAACCATAGGCATCCTGCCTGTCGTATTTATAACGGAATACGGTCAGCAAATAGGATCAATTATTGAAGTGACCCTCCTATCACTTGGCCTGGGAGATCGTATAAATTATGAAAAAAACCAAAAACTGATAGCTCAAAAAGAGGTGCTTGAGAATGAACGGATAGCCAGGCGTATACAAGCAGATGCACTTGCAAATATAAAAAAGGCTGAAAATGAGGTCCGTGAGCTCAATAAAACCCTTGAATCAAGAGTCCTTGACAGAACAGAAAAACTAAACCTCGCACTTGAAGACGTCGAAGAAGCGAATACCAATATACTCGGAAGTATAAGGTACTCGAGCCTTATCCAGAAGTCTCTTTTGCCGGACTCCGCCGAAATTAAATCAACAATCCCTGAAAGTTTTTTTATCTGGGAGCCAAGGGATATCATCGGCGGTGATATCTATTATTTTGAAAAGCTTGGGAAAAATTTTATCATAGCCGTTATAGATTGCACAGGGCACGGTGCATTCATGACAATGATAGCAAGCTCAGGAATAAGAAGAATCGTAAATGAAGATGCTGTATACAGCCCGGCCGCAATATTAAAAAATCTGAATCATTTAATAAAAAAATCATTACAACAGGATAAAGGCTACACCAGCTCCGATGATGGGCTCGATGCATCCATCTGTTTTTACGACGTTACGACTGATTCACTTAAATTTGCAGGCGCCTGTCAATCGCTCTATTATATTGAAGATGGGGTCCTCAAAGTTCTGAAAGGTGATAAATCAAGTATCGGTTATGTTTCTTCAAATCTCGATCACTCGTTTAAAGAACACATCATAGACAACGCCTCGGATAAGTTTTTTTACCTGCCGACAGACGGCTATACAGATCAGCTTGGTGGCAACAAATATCGCCGCCTCGGAAGCAGAGCATTTAAAAATATTATTCTTGATAATTATGATGCAGGCTGTGACGCACAAAAAATAATTCTCAGTGGTACACTTGAAAAACACCGGGGAGAAAATAACAGAACTGATGATATTACCATTGCTGGTTTTAAACCAGCAAAACACTAATAACAGATTTAAGGAACAGGTCAAAAGGCGCTACAGATATCTGGAAAGTGTCCTGTAATAATTCACACGATTTTTCCAGCCATTAAGCCATTGTTTCTCATTTCTTCCTAACGGGGCATTTTTCACCCGTCTGATAAGAACAGCCTCCGCAGCCCTGGAAAATTCATGCAAAGCGACATCGCCTCTCCGCGTCCCCTGCATTTCCTCAAGAACCTGGAGAAGTCCCCAGCCTTTCTCGTTATAACGTTCTGTAACTTTGACACCTTCCCCCTTAAAATTAACATAATCGATAAGGGCATACAGCTTTTTTGAAGAATCCGCGACTCGGAAAAACTGCCGTTTTATATGTCTCTTTTTTTCAGGAGAAGCAGCCATAATCATCTTAGGAAGGGCTTTTTTAAATCTTTTAACGATGAACAGAGACTGGTAATGCATTGTTTCCACCAGAAATGCTTTTAGCGAATTCATTTTGTAAGAGTTCATTTTACGATAGAATTCGTCTCTGGTTTTCCATGGACAATCTTTTATTTTTAAATTATCAATCCACAGGGGCAATTGAACGCCTCTTTTCTTTACAAACTTAAGGAAGACAGGGAAACTCTCTTCAAAAGGCCCTTCATAGCCAACCGGATACCAGATAAAATGGCCAATACCAAAAGAAGGAAATTCCTCACCCTTATTCCATGCGGTCAATCTTTTAATATCACTGCCACACTCTTTCTGAAATATCGTTTTGCCAAACCAACGTAAGTCATCTTTGGTAATTGTTATTCGTGTTTTTTTTTGATTTTTACTTCTTTCGATGGAACAGAAGGCAGGATCAACAGTACATAAGAAAAAAATAACGAGAAAGGGTACCGTCAATAAACATGCAAATCCATATTTTGCGTTGTTTTTAATATTAAACATATTTTCAGTCAGTTAAACAGCTATCATCTTAAGGCATTTCGGAGTTAATTTGCATTTTATGAATCTACCATATATTGTATATATATGATTGTCCACCACTAAATGAACATTATTTTACCCTTTTTTTAATAATTTGGATTTAATATCAGTCTCAGGATAATCATCAGGGTTTTCATACCTTTTAATTATTTTTTTTAAGTATTGACTAACCCACTGGCATTAATGTAAATATTTGGGTTGTTCCAAAAATTTGAATTTATAGAGGATAAAGGAAGTATGGACTATCCATACTGAGACTATTTGTATGATACAGTTAATTAAAGGCTTTAAAGATATTCTTCCTGAAGATATCCCGCTATGGCAGAAAATAGAAACCACGGCACGTGAACTTTTTGAGGATTTTGGCTTCTCTGAAATAAAACTTCCGATCCTTGAAAAATCGGATCTTTTTTCCCGCAGTATCGGTGACACTACAGATATCGTGGAAAAAGAGATGTATACATTTCCGGATGGGAAAAGGGGCAATATTACATTGCGCCCGGAGGCGACGGCATCGGTTGTACGATCATACATTCAACACAAAATGTATGCATCGGAACCCCTCAGAAAACTATATACAATAGGCCCGATGTTCAGACGGGAGCGCCCTCAAAAAGGACGTTACCGTCAATTTTACCAGATTGATGCTGAGGTATTCGGCACTGAATCTCCCCTCATGGATGCCCAGATCATTTTTATGCTGGTCACCCTTTTCGAGAAACTGGAAGTCAGTGATCTTAAAGCCCATATAAATTCACTGGGATGCCCGGAATGCCGCCCGAATTTTCAGAAAGCACTCCTTGATCTGGTGGAAAAAAATAAAGATAGCCTGTGTGAAAACTGTCTAAGACGAAGCACAAAAAACCCGTTAAGAATTCTTGACTGTAAAACGCTGACCTGTAAAGAGGCAATGATGGATGCACCATCAATCATTGATTTTTTATGTAGCGATTGTTCTGACCATTTTGAGACGGTCAAATCACTTCTTACAAAACAGAATATTGCATTTAAAGTTGACAAGACTCTGGTAAGGGGCCTCGATTATTATACAAGGACAACATTTGAAATCCTCACAACCTCACTCGGCGCTCAAAATGCCGTGGCAGGCGGCGGGAGATACGACGGACTTGTTAAGGCATTAGGTGGTCCGGCACAGCCTGCAATAGGCTTTGCCGTTGGTTTTGACAGGCTTGCGGAAATCATGGAACAAACCATATCAATCAAAGGCCGGAACCCGAAAGTATACATTGCATCGCTGGGTGAAAAAGCAAGACTCTTAGCCTATGAATGGGTTTGCACCCTGAACCTTGCCGGCACACCGTCTGAAATGGATTTTGCTGAGAGAAGCCTGAAGAGTCATATGAAACGAGCCGATAAATTTAATGCGGAATTTGTTCTTATTGCCGGAGAAGATGAACTCGATAAAAAAACAGTGATACTCAGAAACATGACAACAAAAGAGCAGTTTGAGATTCCGCTCGATAACATTATAAATGAAATTAAAAGATTAACAGAATAAAGGAGCCGATCCATTGACTGATATACTCGGAGACATGAGAAGAACTCATAATTGTGGTGAATTGACTGAAACGCTCGTTGGAACAGAAGTTGTTCTGATGGGATGGGTACAAAAACGAAGAGATCATGGTGGCGTTATATTCATCGATTTCAGAGACAGAAGTGGCATTGCCCAGATAGTCTTTAACCCAACGGATAATGAATCAATCCACAATCAGGCCCATTCAGTAAGAAGTGAGTATGTTCTTGGTGTTAAGGGGACTGTTATCCTAAGACCTGATGACATGATGAATGATAACATGGCAACAGGCAAGATTGAAGTGACCGTTACAGAGTTGAAAATTCTAAACACTGCCTTAACACCTCCCTTTCCAATTGAGGACAAAGTCGATGTATCTGAAAGCGTAAGACTCACCAACCGTCATATTGATCTCAGACGTACGCAGATGAAAAATAACCTGATTGCACGACATAAAGCAGGGCTGGCGATACGAAATTATCTTAACGAAGTCGGCTTTCTTGATATTGAAACACCATTTCTTACCAAGAGTACTCCGGAAGGTGCCAGAGATTACCTGGTACCGAGCCGCGTAAGCCAGGGACAGTTTTATGCACTACCTCAGTCACCCCAGCTTTTCAAACAACTTTTGATGATCGGTGGGTTTGAGAAATATTACCAGATTGTAAGATGTTTCAGAGACGAAGACCTTCGTGCAGACCGCCAACCTGAATTTACCCAAATCGACCTTGAAATGTCTTTTGTGGGCGAAGAAGATGTTATGGCCGTTGGAGAAGGACTCGTTACAAGTGTTTTCAAAGAGGTTCTTGGCATTGAGCTGAAACTGCCGTTTGACCGCCTGCTTTTTGATGAAGCTATTGACAGATTCGGGCTCGACCGTCCCGACCTTCGCTTTGGTATGGAACTTCAGGATGTTTCCGGTATTGTCGAAGAGACAGGCTTCCAGGTCTTTGCCAATGTGGTTAAAAAAGGCGGTATGGTCAAAGCCTTAAACGCAAAGGGATGTATCGGTTTTTCCAGAAAGCAGATTGATGAGCTGACAAACTTTGTCGCCATTTACAGGGCAAAAGGCCTTGCATGGGTCAAAGTAAAAGAGGATGGCTGGCAGTCTCCTATAGCCAAATTCTTTACCGATGAAGAGAAAAAAGCACTCGAAGAAAAAATAGATATGGAGCCGGGCGACCTCGTATTCTTCGTCGCTGACCAGCCAAAAGTTGTTAATGAGTCACTAGGCTATCTCCGTGTCCACTTAGGTGAAAAGCTCGGCCTGATCAATAAGGATGAGTTCCGTTTTGTCTGGGTTACCCACTTTCCTCTGTTTGAATATGACGAAGTTGAAAAACGATACCAGTCACCACATCATCCGTTTACAGCGCCACTTGAAAGTGATTATGACAAAATAACCAGTGACCCGCTGGCAGTTAAATCCAGAGCCTATGACCTTGTACTGAATGGCACTGAAATTGGTGGGGGCAGTATCCGTATTCATAATAAGGATTTTCAGGTCAAAATGTTTGAGGCCTTAGGTCTTGGCGAGGAAGAATACAAAGCAAAATTTGGCTTCCTGCTATCAGCCCTTGAGGCAGGTGCACCGCCACATGGTGGCATGGCATTCGGCTTTGACAGACTAATGATGATTCTATGCGGACAACCGTCAATCAGAGACGTAATAGCTTTTCCAAAAACGCAGAAAGCAGCCTGTCTGCTTACAGATGCACCGTCGGATGCAGATTCCCGACAGCTCGACGAACTCGCTCTGAAAATAGTAAAAACAGAAGAATAGTATATATAATGGCCGGATGCTGCTGAAAACAGCACCCGGCCTTATTTTTTTCTTCATAAACAGTCAACATTGGTTCCGTTCATGGCAAGCCAGATATTTCCTCATATCCAGTACTAACAATCCACTATTTTCTAAAGTTATTTTCCCTGCCGCCGATATAATATTTAACGATACGGACGCACCGACAACATTGATAAAGCTTAGTTGCTCAAGGAGGTTGCAATGAAATACGGCGAAATAAAATGGAAAATTGAAAAGGTTGTTTTTAAAGCTAAAGACGGCGTTGTCACACAAAAATCAGAAACAGATGAAGGCATTTTACATATAACAAAACTACCTCAACAGGCAATGAATATAGAAACAGTTTCGATCACGGTACACCCGGGTTAAAAGCCCAACAATAGCTAACAGACGAAAGGGATAGTAATTCATACTATCCCTTTCGTCTGTCTAACCCTGCCTTTTCAGTAATTCACATACACAATTATTTTTCACGAGAACCACCCCGGGATATGTGCAAAATCGAACACGGTATTTCGCAATCGACTGATTTGCATGAATAGTTTAATTATTTCTTTTTTTATACCACGATGACTTATAGAAGGTCACTTGCTATTTGTCTGATTTCAAAGGCTTCGTCTCTCCGCCCTCTTTTTTCACATCCATTTGCGTAAATTGTACATTTTTTTTTTAAGACGTCAACGACTCTTAATCGTTGGCGTTCTGAAAGGTTGTGATCTGTCAGCAGATTTTTCAGTGAAAAAATTCGATATTTATCCAATCCCGGAGCCGATGAGAGCTGATCCTCATGCCCGCCTCTTTTGATAACACAGGGTTCAGGCGTTAAATAAATGGGATAATCAACACTGACCCTCAGCCAAAGATCATAATCTTCACATGCAGGAAGCGATTCATCGAAATACCCTTTTGTATCAAAAAGCGTTTTCCTGATCATAACAGCGGAAGGACTGACAAGACAAAGTAGTAATGACTGCTCAAAAATCATTCCGGATGGTTTTTTATGTTTATTTTTAGGATTAACGCGCTTGCCGTTTCTTATCCAGATCTCTTCAGTCTGACAGATCATGGCAACAGGATTTTTTTTAAAGAAATGAACCTGGGAAGAGAGTTTGTTTTGTTCCCAAAGGTCATCAGAATCAAGGAGGGCGATGAACTCGCCACCGGCATTTCTAATACCGGCATTTCTGGCCGCACTTACCCCCTTATTAACCTGAGTGATGACTGTAATACGGGATTCATAAGCTGCCAGTAAACGTGGGGTTGTGTCGGTAGAACCATCATCTATAACGATAAGCTCAAAATTATCATAATCCTGTTCAAGGACAGAATCAATTGCCTCAGCAACAATCCATGCTCTGTTATAGGTAGGGATAATAACACTAACCAGCGGAGAGTCTTTGTTCATATACCCCTATCAATCAACCCTGTTTCTGATTTTTATCACTTCAACAATTTTTTTTGCTGTCACTGAATCAATATCAAATTCGGCAATAACATGTTCAAGATATTCTTTTTCTCTCTTATCGAGCCAGCCATCCGAAACAACAATATCAACTGCCCAGGAAAAAGCTGTCTCTTTCAGACCGGCGGTAAGGTTTCGGCCTGCCATTTTAAGCGCCTTATCACTCCCCAACTTGTCCACAAAATGTGCTATCCGTGTGGCCTCTGTAATAATATCCTCAATGTCATTTGGAAAAAGCGGACTTCCGAGTGCGAGTGCGACAAAACGCAAGCGTTCTTCACTGCTGACGGAACCATCGGAAGCAGCGGCACCAAGTGCAACAACCGCAATGGCCTCTTTCAGACTTGAAAGTCCTTTGGGTTCATTAGGAACAAGATCATCAAAAATATCTTCATAAGCTTCTTTCATATGAGCTCCTTATATTAAACCATAAATATATGACTGATCTTTTATGTCTGCAGTATTGATTCAGGTTAAATCAACTCAAATAATCTATACCATAAGAAATTTACTCACCAGGCCTGCTGCCGTCAAGTATGCCACTGGCGAGGGAGATACTTCTCTTTCCTGAGGTGACAAGACTTTTTGCTGCTTTTGAAAGATCTGTTTCTTTCTGAAGACCGACAGCACGTATAAGAACCGGCAGATTAACACCTGAAATAACTTCAATTTTCCCATCTTCAAGAAAAGAATAGCTCAGATTGGATGGTGTGCCGCCAAACATGTCCGTCAGTATGAAGACCCCTGCGCCTGTATCGACATTTTTTATAGCATCCGCAATTTTTACCCGGAGCTCATCTACATCCTTTTTGACATTTATTGAGACCGAACTGACATTCTCAACAGGTGTTCCAAGGATAAATTCTGCAGTCTCTATCAACGATTCCCCAAGCAGACCATGGGTAACTACGACTATGCCTATCATTCAAGATTCCTCACAGCTAAAAAAGCAACGCATTCTTCACTATTATTATCTTTTCTATTTTAATACATTTTTTAATAATGTCAAAAAAATATTCATTAAGTTTTTAAATTTCAACTATTTAACAGTTGAACAAAACAGAGAGTTAAAGATCTATGTCACGATGAGTGATACTGATATAACTGCCTACCCCTTGTTTGAAATAAGCCGATATACTTGTAGATACAGCTACACTTCGATGCCGCCCCCCGGTACAACCAACAGCAATAGTGAGATAACTCTTCCCTTCCCGCTGGTACTGGGGAATCAAAAAATCAAGTAATGACAGATATTTTGCCATAAATGTACGTGCGATTTCATTATTTAATACATAATTACTTACACCTTCATCAAGCCCGGACAACATTTTCAACTCTTTAACAAAGTATGGATTCTGCAAAAACCGGACATCGACTACAAGGTCAGCTCCTGATGGGATGCCATACTTGAACCCAAACGACATTATATTTATATTCAGCCCGTTACCGGTATTATTTTTCTTTACCAGAGTTGTCATTTCAGATTTGAGCTGATGCAAATTATAACTTGAAGTATCAATAACTCTATTTGCTGCTTTTCGCAGCCCGGCAAGTTGCACCCGCTCGGCCTTGATATTATCAATAAGTCTGTCATTTGATGAGACCGGGTGAGGTCGCCTTGTCTGACTGAAACGCCTTAGCAGCGTAGCATCATCAGCTTCGAGAAATACCAGTTCAAAAGCATATCCCTTTTCATGTAATGCATCAAATACATCTGCATGCTTTGACAAAAAAGCCCTGTCTCTTAAATCCATGACAAATGCAAGACCGGTAATGACAGAATCACTATTTATAGGCAGCTCAAGAAACTTCAGAAGGAGTTCAACAGGCAGATTATCAACGCAATAGTAACCGGCATCTTCCAGCGCAGTAATAGCAGTACTTTTACCGGACCCTGACAGGCCGGTCAGGATGATAATATTATACCGTTTCATGATTCAGCTGCCTTTAGCGTTTATATTATTAGTAACTGTTACCAGCTCTTTGGTAAAAGAGCTGATTAGAAATCTTCATCTTCCTGTTCAATGATTGAAAGGATCTCTTCTGAACTGGAGGCATGCATAAGACTGTGCTTAAAAGCTTCGTTCTTCAATACCCTTGAAATTCTTGCAAGCAATTTCAGGTGCAGGCCTGTCGATTGGTCAGGCGTGATAAGTGTAAAAAAAAGATGTGTTGGCTTGTTATCCATGGAGTCAAAATCGACACCCCGTTTTGATAATCCAAAACCGATGATCATTGAATCCAGGCCTTTTATTTTCCCGTGAGGGATGCCAATCCCCTCTCCGATCCCTGTACTCCCAAGCTGTTCCCGGTCCATAAGAACACGTACAAGCTCATTATGCTTCATCCCGGCTATTCTGGCAATTGGTTTAACCAGTTCTTCAAGTATTCCTTTTTTATCCTGGGACTTTAAATCAGCAAGGATTGCTTCCGGGTGCAGTACATCGAGGATTTTCATTTAACCACCAGCAAACAGATATTAAAAGTGTTACGGAGCTAATCTCCAAACGAGACAATAAATTATATTTATATCAGGCCACCAGCCAACATTCAACCTTTATCAGTCTCATACCAAAAAAAAACGGGTGCTCTTATAAAGCACCCGTTAATTCTATATATAATGTGATCATAACCCTATAATCCGTCAACCTCCTGAAGTCGACTTCGGGCCAATCAGTATCACGATTGTTTACTGGATATCGCAAAAACTGTTACGGGTAATCAGAGTGATGCTTCGCCCAGACTGCTGTCCGGATCCGGCTCATCCATGTAATCTTCATGGTGTGCCTCACTTTGTTTTACACTGTTACGGTATTTACTGTGTCTGTTTTTTACCAGACTTCTGTTCTTGTTAATCTGTTGTTTAATCTTATCCACAACTATATCTATTGAAGCAGACATACTCTCAGATGATTCGGTTGCATAAATATTAACCTTGTCGCTCGTCAGATTGATCTCAGTAATGTGCCGTATTTTTTCAACGGAAAAAACGACATTAGCTTCTGCAGGGTTGTCAAGTAGCTTGTCAAATCGGTTAAGTTTCTTTTGGACATATGCCTTAAGTGCATCTGATGATTTTATATTTTTGAATGTTACAGAAACTTGCATAAACGACCTCCCTAAAATTGTTTACGTTTGCTTGAAGACAATATCCTCATTGCCTCCCTGTATTTTGCCACAGTTCTTCTGGCAATATTTACATTTCCCTCCTCTTTAAGAATTTTGGATATTTTTTCATCACTATACGGTTTACGGTGATCTTCATCACTGATGATCTGCCGTATCTTTTCCTGAACACTGACGGAAGCTATTGAAGAACCGCCGTGGACCCGACCAATAGCGCTATTAAAAAAGTATTTAAGCTCAAAGATCCCCTGCGGTGTAACTGCATATTTATTAGTCGTCACACGACTTATTGTAGATTCATGCATCTCGATGTCCTGGGCAACATCCCTTAAAACCATCGGCCTGAGATAGGCAACACCTTTCTCAAAAAAATCCTTTTGATATTTAAGGATACTCTCCATAACACTGTAGATTGTCTTCTGCCGCTGGTGAATACTTTTTATAAGCCAGGCTGCGGATCTCATCTTGTCCTGAAGATACTCCTTTGTATCCCCTGAGATTTCCTCCCCCTGACTGATTGCTTTCTTATAATATGGATTTATTCGAAGCTTGGGCATACCGTCATCATTTAACACAATGACAAATTCCCCTTCTTCCTTAAAAACAAAGATATCCGGAATGATATAGTGAGGCTCATCATCATTGAAGAATCTACCAGGTTTTGACTCAAGGCCGGTAATAACACTAACTGCATCAACAACGCCTGAAAGTGTTGTCTTCAACGCTTTTACTATCGCTTTATAATTTTTATTCTCAAGTTCTTTCATGTGCCCGGTGATTATTTTTTCAACGAGAACATTTTTAATTTCAAGCTGTTTCACCTGAATCATAAGACATTCGCCCAACGATCTTGCACAAACACCCGGAGGATCAAACGTCTGAAGCGTTTCAAGCACATACTCGACATCATCTTCTGTACAACCAAGAGATTCTGAAAGCTCCTCAACCGTACTTGTCAGATAACCATCTCTATCAATATTACCAATGATCATCGTTCCGATCTCTTTCTCAAAATCTTCAGGAAGAAACATCAAAAGCTGCCACAAAAGATGTTTTTCAAGCGTCTCTTTACTCGAAACAAAAGCCTCATACTGTGGCGTTTCACGATGATCAATCTGCTGGTGGGTACGTCCGGTTGAATTATATTCTTCAATATAATTATCCCAGTCGATGTCACTGTTCAGTTTTTCTTCAACCTTGACTTCAACATCTGTGGGTGCATCCGGCTCACTTTTTTCAGCTTCATGCTGTTCAGCGGCCAGCTCCGCCGGGGATGAATCCGGCTGCTCATCAAGAGCCGGGTTCTCTTCCAACTCCTGGTTGACCGCATCGACAAGCTCCAGCCTTGAAAGCTGCAACAACTTTATTGCCTGTTGCAACTGAGGAGTCATCACAAGCTGTTGCGATAATTTTAATTGTTGTCTAAGTTCTAAAGCCATAACCTCTTATAATCTAAACTCTTCACCAAGATAAAATTTTCTGGCAATTTTACTTTCAGCAATCTTTTCCGGGGAACCGGATTCAATCACCTGCCCGTTATTCAGGATTAATGCATTATCGCAAACCCCGAGTGTCTCTCTGACATTGTGATCGGATATCAGTACTCCGATATTTCTTTTCGCTAAAAATGTAATAATTTTCTGAATATCGCTGACTGCAATAGGATCTACCCCGGCAAAAGGCTCATCAAGAAGGACAAAAGCCGGGTCGGTTGCAAGCACCCGTGTAATCTCAAGCCGCCGTCTTTCGCCACCGGACAGCACTGCAGCCGTTTGATCCGACAGGTGCCTTATCCTCAATTCATCCAGAAGCATATCTGCTTTTGCGCTATGACTTTTCCCGGTACCCGGAAGAAGTTCGAGAACAATAAGCACATTCTGCTTCACTGACAGCGTCTTGAATATTGACGATTCCTGCGGGAGATACCCTATTCCGTTGCGGGCCCGTATATACATCGGGGAGTTTGTTACATCAACATCATCTATTGAAACAACCCCGTTATCGGGTTTAACCATGCCTACAGCCATATAAAACGTTGTTGTTTTCCCGGCTCCGTTAGGGCCCAGAAGACCTGTAACACGACCGCTTTTCACGTCCAGGCTGACGTTGTCAACGACACGCCTGCCTCCATACGTTTTACACAAATTATTAAGAGATAATATCGCCATAAATATTTATGAATATAACTCCCTGCTGCAATTCCGCTTAAACTCATGTTTCGTCAACGCCAATATTCGTATATATGAACGATATCAAAAGATAACAATATTTAATGAATATGACAGGTTTAGTATAGCACAACCAAACTAAAAATGGGGCTTTAAATTTAAAAAAATGGTTTTTAAAAAAGAACAAAGTATTCTAAGCACTTATTTTAATATCAGCACCATTTTCGTCCTGTATTTTACTAAGGTTTCCACCTCTAAAACACTCTATCAATATGTCTGAAAAGTCAGACAAAGTTAATCCGTTTTTTGCCCTGACTTACCAGTTAATGCTTTATCAGCAGGGTGAAACAAAGCTTCAACCCGTTGTGACCCACCACTTCCGACCATTATCTTTCCGGCAGTCCTGTATAACGTAATCTTTTCGCCTGAAATATAACTGCTGCCACCGGTCACTTTCGGTTCGCCACCTGTCAATACAATTGAATCGTCTGCGGCTGTATATACTGCTTTTTCTGCAACGGCAACCTTATCCTCGAACACCAGCCTCACACCTCCGACAGCAACCATTTTTTTAACAGCGCCGGATTCCGCCATGATATCTCCTGAACTTTTTTCACTATAAAAAATCTTTAAATTATTGCATGTAAGCTTTGCATCTTCCCGGGTGGCAATGACCCTGCCCGAAAATTCTGCATATTGAGCATTCCGGTCAGATACCAGCTTGTCTGCTGTAACATGAATATCTGGATTTTCAACCGGTTTTTTCTCCTGAGCCACTGCTGATAAAGCAATCAACATTAAAAACACAACTATTACGCTGAGAATAGCTCCATACCTGTAGTCACTGTGCCTTTCTTTTCCCAAAATCACCTCGCAAAACGCCTGTTACATTACCTTCAAGGATTGTAATACCTGAGTCAAGATTCGACTCCATCTTATCGGCGGTTAAAACCGACCCCTCATTGAGAATCTTTACCGGTACAAATGACCGGACAACCCGCTTGCTGTCGCTATAGTGGAGTTCTTCAGATTTCAATATATAGGTACCATTTACAACTTCAACGTCCCCGGTCGCTATAATATCATTTGTTTCAGTATTAAACTGACCTGTCCTGGCCGTCAATGTGGTCTCTTCATTATTTTCTGAAAACAAAAAAACGGTGAGATCTTCAAATACGGCACTGTTTTTTCCCTGATAGTAATTTACAGTTACCGCTTTAAGACTCCACTGGTTTACCCCGTCTTTGGTAGCCACGTGACGAACTTTATCGAGTGAGAGTGTTGGTTTTCCGACTGAACCAGTCAGGTATTCACCAACAGCGCCTGAATATCGATAATTAATAAAAACAGCAGTAATCGTAATAAAAATCAATACAATCACTGCATATAGAAAGAACTTAAGTTTTTCCGGATTATTTTTTGTCATCAGATCAAATCAAAGAAATTTTCGGGTTACCTGGTCCCATAGCCCTTTTGTTTTAAGAATAAACTCACTGATTTCCCTTACAGCACCTTTACCACCATCCAGATCTGCTACATAAGCTGCGGCATCCCGGGTTTCAGCACAGGCATTATTAACCGAAAAAGAACAACCAACCCTGTTCATTATACCGATATCGGGAAGATCATCTCCGACAAAGCCAATTTCATTATACGCCATCCCGTTCTCTTTAACAATATCTGCAAGCACAGCGACCTTATCTTTAATACCGTCATACACAAGGTCAATACCAAGATTCTCACATCTTGCCGTCAGTGCTCCGGAACGCCTTCCGGTGATAATGCCCACTTTTATACCCGCATCCATCAAAAGTCGGATACCAAGGCCGTCTTTAACATTAAATACCTTGGTTTCACTACCGTCATCACTATATATAATATCACCTGATGTAAGAACGCCGTCAACATCAAGAAGCAGCATATTAAGAGGTAATATTCTATTTTTAAGTGCCTCAGTAATCATCCAACTATCGCCTTTATTGCTGTCAACTCAGGCAGTAAATCTGCCATCATATCAAAATTAAGAGAGTTTGGCCCGTCACAAAGAGCTTTATCCGGATTTTCATGAACCTCAATAAAAACACCATCAGCTCCGGCCGCAACGGCAGCCCTGGCAAGCACAGGTGCAAACTCACGTTGCCCACCGGAACTCGTTCCCTGCCCTCCTGGCAACTGAACACTGTGTGTTGCATCAAATATCACGGGACACCCTGTCTGCTGCATTATATTTATACCACGAAAGTCTACCGTCAGATTATTGTAGCCGAAACATGATCCTCTTTCTGTAAGCAACACACTCTTACTGCCACCGGATTTTGCTTTATCAACAATATTCTTCATATCCCATGGTGCAAGAAACTGCCCTTTTTTAATATTAAGTGGTTTCTTTGACGCTGCAGCTGCCAGAATAAGATCTGTCTGCCTGCATAAAAACGCAGGAATTTGAATGATATCGAGAACCTCCGCTGCAACCTCAACCTCACCCGGAGAATGGACATCTGAAATAATCTTAACACCAAGCTCCTGCTTGATAGCAGCAAGGATCTTAAGGCCTTCTTCTTTACCAGGCCCCCTGAAGGACGAAACAGACGTTCTGTTGGCTTTGTCGTATGATGCTTTAAATATAAACGGCACCCCGGCCTCATCAGTGATTTTTTTTAAAAAAGTAGCAATCCTCATGCTTGTATCATAATCTTCGATGACACAGGGCCCGGCAATCAACAGCAAAGGTTTACCGGTTCCAATCTCAATATTATCTATTTCTGCAATATGATTCATACGTTTTCCTGTTGTTTTTTTGTCAATTCTTATATAAGAAGAATCAAGATATTTTATAA
>JQIA01000128.1_pt1 | contig 33297 bp, 29 predicted proteins | sample 811431 | NCBI WGS metagenome assembly JQIA01 (sample SAMN02998118, study PRJNA258478) | marine sediment metagenome | biome: marine; feature: seafloor; material: sediment; isolation source: oil-polluted sediment collected from 3 locations (0.5 km, 0.7 km and 0.9 km)... | place: USA: Gulf of Mexico ...
ACAAGGGCAAGCGAGGTTAGAAAGGCAAGGGCTGCAACTGCCTCGGTACACGCGCGTGCGATTGTTGGGCCAGTCCATGCGTGGCGTGCAGTTAAACTGCGGCCTTTGGCACGGGCCATGATTGCAAATATGAGCGCTCCGAATGCTCCAAGGGTCAGCAATATCTGGCCGGTGGAAATGGTGGTGGAAAGCTGTTTGATAAACATATCTTCTACTGTGAAGCCTGCCATAGAGGCGATTACCAACAATATACCATTGCGATTATTCATAACGGTCTTTCCAAAGGGATGGTGCGAAACGAAGTTAATTCGATTTCACTTAGCTGTATGAAAAGCCGAAATCATTCGGGTATGCAAGATGAAAATATTAACATACGAGAGTTTTAGTTCTTGTCCGCAATATATCAGGTAGAATTAAGAGTGGGCGAGTATAAAACCCACTCTTAAATTTTACAAATAAGGTACAGGATCTACACTTTGAGTTCCGCGACGCACCTCAAAATGAACAAAACTTGGATCACCATTTGCGACTTTGGCAATGGTCTGCCCACGTTTGATCTTTTGGCCTTTTTTAACCGCTACATCCGTTACGTTTGAATAGACTGTATATAGATTATCGGGATGGCGGATTAGGATGATGGTGTTCTGATTGCTGGATTTTGATATTAAGGCGATTTCACCAGATCCAGCAGCTTTCACAGTCGTGTTAGGGGCCGCTGCAATGTCCAACCCTTCATTCCCGCCTGATTTATAGCCGCGAATGGTTTTACCGTTAACTGGGCGTAATAATTTTCCCGTAGCACCTGCAGGTGTAAGGTCTGCTGCCAAGTTGGGACTTTCGGGTATTTCGACAGTTTCGACAGTTTTGGGTAAAGGCTTGCTTGCGCTGGGTGGTTCTGGGGTTTGTAACGTGGCGTTAGCGGCATCGGTTTTTATTGTTCCGTCCTGTGCCACAGGGATCAGTAATTGCTGGCCGGTACGCACTGACAAATTACGATCCAAGCCGTTCCAAGATGCAAGCGATGTGACTGATACATTATAAAGCCGGGCAATAGAATAAGCAGTTTCACCTTGTTCAACCAGATGGCGGATGGGTTCTGGGCCCGGTTGCAATGTAACTGATTGTATCGGTGTTGCATCCGCGCGATCAATAGCGGCCGCCGCGCGGGTTTCCAATGTGCTTTCGCTGATCGTTTCGATGGCTGGTGTGACCACGCCCTTTGGCAATGCCAATACTTCGCCTTTGCGTGCGATATAAGTTTCAGGCAGGCCGTTGTGACGTGCAAGATCTTGCCCAGACATGCCAACGCGGCCAGCTAAGTCAACCATCGTATCGTTACGTTTGGCGATGATAACTTGATAATTCGGATAAGCAATGACGCCGCGGCTATCAGCTTTGGGGCGCGCGGTCACTGTGGGGGCTTGGATGTCTGGACGCGGATCAAGTCTGGAGTTGATGTCACTAAGTGTGAAATCACTGCACGCGGTCACGGCAATCATACCACATAATAATAAATAAGGTTTTGTGGTGTATCCAATTGATTTAAGTGCCATTTGACCTGTCCTGTTGTTCGGAGTTAAGCCCCGTCTGTTTTTGCCACCCCTGCAATAAGCGGCACGAAGCGCACTTCTGCAAGTTCTGTGTAATTAAGCCCTTCGGGTGTTTTTTCAACCTTTATCAGGCTTTGTACTGCGTCCGACTGACCCACCGGTAATACCATGATACCCCCCATTCGCAATTGTTCCAAGAGGTTTGCGGGGGGATCTTCGGCAGCAGCTGTTAATAGAATACGGTCAAACGGGGCTTGATCCGGCATACCAAGGCTGCCGTCGCCAGTTGTGATCACCACATTTTGCAGTTTTAACGCTTCAATACGAGCACGAGCTTTAATGGATAAAATACGGTGTCTTTCCAGCGAATATACCCGGCGTGCAAGCTGCGATAAGATCGCAGATTGATACCCTGAACCAGTGCCTACCTCCAACACTTTATGGCGCGAACCGATGTCTAAAGCTTCGGTCATCTTAGCCACAACACTGGGTTGGCTGATGGTTTGCCCCGCATCAATCGGTAAAGCCATATCGTCAAGGGCATGAGTTTTGAAGTGACCTTCAACGAATTGATCTCGGGGTACTTTTTCCATTGCTGCCAAAATATTGTCAGCCACACCTTTATTGCGCAGCATCAGCAGAAACTTCATCTGTGCCTCTGGGCTGAGCATTATTTGAAGGCCCCTTTCAGGGCGTTCAAGCTGTCGTGGCAGGTGAAATCGGCGTGCATAGGTGTGATCGAGGCATAACCGTTCAGATTGGCGTGCACATCTGTGCCATCTGCGGTTTGAACATGTTGATCCCCCATCGTGACCCATAAAAATTCTTTCCCGTTGGGGCTGTTTTGGGAAACCGTGTAAAATTCGGTGTTATCGCGAAACCCTTGGGCCACGGCGCGTGCCCCTTTGTAGTCAATGGCTGCAACAGGCGGGAAGTTTACGTTGTAAAACAGACCGTATGGGCCTTGGCCCCAATGATTGGCGTCTAATATGGCTTGCACAACTTCAACCCCTTTGGCGCGTGCCACTTCAAACGGATCGTCCAGCGCGCGGTTTTGCGGGCCAAAGAACTGTGACAGGGCGATCGAATTGATGCCGTGCAAGGCCGCTTCTATTGTGGCACCTATAGTACCTGAATAAAGTGCGTTTTGAGCGGCGTTATTGCCACGGTTTATACCTGATAGTACCAGATCGGGCAGGGCGTCCATGACTTCGCTGATCCCTGTTAGTACACAATCGGCGGGTGTGCCATCTATGGCGATGTTGTGGGTCGAATTGCGATAGACCCGCATGGGCGTGACGAATGAAATAGCGTGCCCTACGCCTGATTGTTCGTGCTCAGGGGCGACTGTCCAAACCTCCCCCTTCGGGCCTGCAAGATCAGTGGCAATTTGAAGCATAACTTCAAGTCCTGGGGCCCGAATACCGTCGTCATTTGTGATAAGAATACGCATGAATGCCTGCCTGATAATAGTTTTACCGATTGGCTACACTATTGGGTGGAAAGTGGGAAGGGGGCTGTGCATATGATTTTCGCGAGCTTGCCCAAAGCCCGTATATTATCGACAAGAAATGCGCGGTTGTAAAAACGGGCCCTAAGTCAGAACCCCATCCTTGGTGATTTTGGTTTTACCACCCGTGTAGCTGTGCAACACTTCCGGTAGCTCGACTGACCCGTCTTCTTGCTGGCCGTTTTCCAACACTGCGATCAAACAGCGGCCGACAGCAAGGCCAGAGCCGTTCAAAGTGTGAACATATTCCGGTTTTTTAGCGCCATCACGGCGGAAACGTGCATTCATGCGGCGGGCTTGGAAATCACCGCATACAGAACAGCTGGAAATTTCACGGTAAGTGTCTTGGCCGGGTAACCAGACTTCGATGTCGTGGGTGCGTCGGGCGCCAAAACCGATGTCGCCGGTGCAAAGTACCACGGTGCGATAAGGCAAGTTTAAACGTTCCAGAATGCCTTGCGCACATTTAGTCATACGATCCAGCTCATCACGGCTGTCTTCAGGGCGGGTCACGCTGACCATTTCGACTTTTTCAAACTGATGTTGGCGTAACATGCCAGATGTGTCCCGGCCCGCAGAACCCGCTTCAGAGCGAAAACAAAGAGAGTGGGCCACAAAGCGGCGCGGTAGCACTGCATCATCTTGAATACTGTCAGCAACGATGTTTGTCAGCGACACTTCGGCTGTGGGCACCAGCCACCAACCGTTCGTGGTTTGGTAGCTTTCTTCAGCGAATTTGGGCAATTGCCCGGTGCCCGTCATAGCCTCATTACGCACCAAAACAGGTGTGTTAACCTCGGTCAAACCGTTTTCACTGGTATGTACGTCCAGCATGAACTGGGCCAAAGCACGGTGAACCCGGGCGACAGCCCCAGAAAGGATGACAAAACGTGAACCACTAATTTTGGCGGCGGTTTCAAAATCCATACGATCTTGCACTGCGGGCAGTTCAAAATGTTCCTTCGGTGTGAAATGCAAAGACAAGGGCATTCCCCAACGGTGGATTTCTTTATTGTCGGCCTCATCATTCCCAATAGGCGTGTCTTCAAACGGGCTGTTGGGCAGTGTCATCAACAGGTTTTGCAACTTGTCATCTTCGGCTTTGGCCTCGGCTTCCAATTCCGCTATTTCAGTTTTTTTATTTGCGACAAGCGCGCGTAGACGTTGAAACTCTTCTTCTTGACCTTGCGCCTTTGCGCGCCCGATATCTTTAGAGGCTGCATTGCGATCAGCTAAAGCCTGTTCAGCTTTGGTGATCTTGGCGCGGCGGTTTTGATCCAGCGCCAGAATTTCTGCAGACATCGGGGATGCGTTGCGCAAAGCAAGAGCCGCATCGAAAGATTTTGGATTTTCGCGGATGGCGCGGATATCATGCATAGTGTCACCTGTATCGTTTGAGTCGTGTTTTAAAGCATTTAGCTTAACTTTCGAAAGGATTAAACCAGCTTGTTACAAACTTGGTATAAAAAGCTTGAATCCCGCGATTTTAACACCAGATAAAAGTCATCATCGCGGCTTGTCTTTGCAAGATGTTAAAGATAATGTCCGCTCTGATTGAAATGGGCGGGGGACACCTGCCGAAAGACAAAGGACTAACCCCATGTTTGCAAGCCCAGCTTACGCTCAAGCCATAGGTGGTGCCGGTGGCATCACAAGTTTTATCCCCTTGATACTGATCTTCGCTATCATGTATTTTTTGATGATCCGTCCACAGCAAAAGAAAATGAAAGAACATCGTGCGATGGTTGATGCTCTGCGCAAAGGTGATCAGATTGTTACAGCTGGTGGTATTATGGGTAAAGTTACTAAAGTCGGCACAGATGGTGAAGTTGAAGTGCAAATTGCAACTGGCGTCAAAGTAAAGATTATTCAGCAGACCATTCAGACTGTAGTGAATAAGACAGAACCTGCAAAATAGTTAAAAGGCGGGCGTATGCTTCAGTTTTCTTTTTCCAAAAAACTCTTGATCTGGGCAGTATGCGTGATCGGGGTTTTGATGGCTGTCCCAAATGGGTTTTACACCACCGTAGAACAATCCAATGATGCTGAGGCAACATTGGCTGCGGGAATTCCGGCAACACCTGAACTGGTGGCACAGGCTGAGGCTTGGCCAACATGGATGCCGTCGGCGTTGGTTAATCTTGGGCTGGATTTGCGCGGAGGTGCGCATTTGTTGGCAGAGGTGCAGGTGGAAGAAGTTTACGCGGAACGTATAGATAGTTATTGGCCTGAAGTGCGTGATGCGTTGCGTGCAGATCGTACAACAATTGGAACAATTCGGCGGCAAGACAGTGCGGATGACGAATTGCGCGTGCGTATATCAAAGCCTGAGGCCATGGACATCGCTCTTGCTAAGGTCCGTACTTTAGCCAGCCCCATTCAAACGCTTTCGGGTGTAGGTGCAACCGATATCGACGCTACATCTGAAGGGGCGGATATTATCATTCGCTTATCTGAAGCAGAACGCTTAGCAACAGATCAACGCACGATGGAGCAATCATTAGAAGTGATCCGGCGACGTATTGATGCAGCAGGTACGCGCGAACCGACAATCCAACGGCAAGGCGAACGCCGCATCTTGATACAAGTGCCTGGTATCGGTTCAGCTGAAGAGTTGAAAATACTGATCGGTAAAACCGCCAGATTAACCTTTCACCCAGTTTTGGGCCGTACAGGTGATGCCGAAGCGCGTGTGACCGGGCGCCAGATATTGGTTCGAGATGTGGAACAGGAAGGCCTGTTTTATATTCTGGAAAAAACGGCCACGATCACAGGTGACCATCTGGTAGATGCGCAACCCAGTTTCGATCAAAACAATCAGGCTGCGATTTCTTTTCGCTTGAACCCCACAGGTGGACGGATTTTCGGGGAATATACCGCCAGTAACATAGGACAGGCTTTTGCCATTGTGCTGGATAATGAAGTGTTATCTGCCCCGACGATCCAAAGCCATATCCCTGGCGGATCAGGCATTATCACTGGGCAATTTGACATTGAAGGCACCACACGGTTAGCAATCCAGCTGCGCGCAGGGGCCTTGCCTGCGAAAGTGATTTATCTGGAAGAGCGCACCATTGGGCCGGAATTGGGCCAAGACAGTATTGATGCGGGTGCTTTAGCCTGTGTGGTGGCTTTTATTGCTGTGTTAATTTTTATGGTGTTGTCATATGGCATGTTTGGCATGTTTGCGAATATAGCGCTGATCATCAACGTTGGTTTGATCTTCGGATTACTGTCAATAATCGGTGCAACACTGACATTACCGGGCATTGCAGGTATCGTTTTAACCATCGGGATGGCTGTGGACGCTAATGTGCTAGTCTTCGAACGTATTCGTGAAGAACTGAAAGCTAAGAAATCGCCAGTGCGATCTATTGAGTTGGGTTATGAGCGTGCGTTCAGTGCCATCATTGACGCTAATATTACCACGCTCATCGCAGCTGTGATCTTGTTTGTGATGGGGGCAGGGCCGGTGCGTGGCTTTGCTGTCACTTTAGGCATTGGCATCATCACATCGGTGTTCACCGCAATCTGGGTGACACGGTTGTTAATATCCGTCTATATGGGGCAACGTCGCCCCAAAACAATCGAAGTTTAGGAGTGTGTCATGAGACTTAAACTGGTTCCTTCCGATACATCGTTTGATTTCTTCCGCCTGTCAAAATTCACTTTGAGCGCATCAGCACTTGCGATGATTGCTTCAGTGATTCTATTTTTTATCGTGGGTTTGAATTACGGTATTGATTTCAGGGGCGGGACAACAATCCGCACTGATGCGCAAAATGCGGTGGATATTGCAGCCTACCGTGCGGCTTTAGAGCCTTTGAACCTGGGCGATGTATCGATCACTGAGGTAATTGATCCAGCCGACCAGTTGGCTGGGATTGCCCCGAAAGTGTCACAAATCCGCATTGAGGCGCAACAAGGTGAAGAGGCGGCAACCCTTGATATGATTCAGGCGGTTAAATCCGCATTGGTTGAAGTTGATCCGACGATGAGTTTTCCACAGATAGACAGCGTTGGCCCTAAAGTATCTGGCGAGCTGATCCAAACCGCGGTTATCGCGGTTATTGTCGCTATTTCGGCTGTGTTATTTTACATCTGGCTGCGCTTTGAATGGCAATTTTCAGTAGGTGCGGTTGCTGCACTGGTGCATGACGTGGTGCTGACTATCGGTATTTTCAGCCTGTTACAGATCAAGTTCGATTTGGCAATTATCGCAGCTTTGCTCACCATCGTCGGCTATTCTTTGAATGATACGGTTGTGGTGTTTGATCGGGTGCGGGAAAACCTGCGCAAGTATAAAAAGAAACGCCTGGCGGATCTGTTGAACTTGTCGATCAACGAAACTTTATCACGTACTGTAATGACTTCTGTCACGACTTTAATCGCCCTGATCTCTCTTTTTGTTCTGGGTGGTGATGTGATACGGGGGTTCGTCTTTGCGATGATCTGGGGGGTCATTGTTGGCACCTATTCATCTGTGTTTATTGCATCCGCGATTTTGCTGCGCTTAGGCGTGAAACGCGACTGGGATAAAGTTGATGATGGCCGTGCGGGTACCCAGTTTGCTAATATTGACGCTTAAATGATCCTGCAAGCCTTATCATTTGAGGGCTTGCCTATTTTGATTATGGCCGCCAGCGCGGCAGGTCTGGTGCGTGGTTTTGCAGGTTTTGGCACTGCGATGGTATTTGTGCCGATTGCAGCTTTGGTTGTTGAACCAATCTACGCTATTTTGATGATGATGACCTTCGATCTGTTTGGTCCGCTGGCACTATTACCGCGGGCATGGCGCGATGGTGAACCACGTGATGTCGGGCTGTTGGGGGCAGGGGCGATTTTAGGCTTACCGTTTGGGGTTTATCTTTTGACCCAACTGGATCCGGTGGTGTTTCGCTGGATGATCTCTATTCTGGCTTTGAGCTTGTTGGTTCTGTTGTCCAGCGGGTGGCGTTACCGTAATCCGTTAAATGGTCTGATGACGGGTATTGTTGGTGTGATAAGCGGTTTTTTATGCGGTATAGCAGCCTTGCCCGGCCCGCCTGTGATTATGTCGTATATGTCCAGCCCGCGAGCTCCGCAAATGATACGGGGCAATATGATCATGTATCTGTTTTTGGTTGATATACTTTCGTTTCTCGTGTTTGGCGTAAAGGGTTTATTGTTGGTGTTACCACTGTCGATCGGGCTGGTATTGGCTGTACCTTATGCGCTTGCCGGAATGCTTGGCCAACGTATTTTCAACCCCGAGAAAGAACATATTTACCGCCGTGTGGCTTATGGAATGATTGGGTTCAGTGCGCTTGCAGGCCTGCCGATTTGGGATTAAAGGACATGCATGGAAATGAATGAAGTTACATATGTAGGTCAACCGCCTGTCGATGCTTACGGGCCCGGTTTTTTCCGAGTGAATGAAATGGTTCATGAAGGGCCTCTGGCGATATTACCTGCGGCAATGATTACTTGGGGCGGTTTGAACGACTGGGATGCTGTGATCGCTGAACGGACTGAATATGATGTGATTTTTATTGGTATGGGGGCTGACATTGCGCCGCTGCCTGCGACGCAAAAAACACTTTTAGAAAAAACCGGCGTGCCATATGAGCTGATGGCGACCTCTGCAGCGTGCCGGACATATAATATATTGCTTGCAGAAGGCCGCCGTGTGGCCATTGTCGCTTTGCCAGTTTAGATACTGGCGAATGTAAAAACCCGCTTTCATTGGCGTGGCTTTGCGTTATATTCACGTTAAACTAACCTTCCAACAGATGAGGATACACCTTATGGCTTTTACACTTCCCGATCTACCTTATGCCCATGATGCACTTGCTGACGGCGGCATGTCCAAAGAAACAATGGAGTTTCACCACGATTTACACCACAATGCTTATGTTACAAACGGCAATAAGCTAATTGAGGGTACAGAGTGGGCTGATAAATCTCTGGAAGAGATTATCACGGGCACTTATGACGCATCTTCAGTGGCTCAAAACGGTATTTTCAATAATATCAGCCAACTTTGGAACCATAACCAGTTCTGGGAAATGATGGGGCCAAATGGCCGCAATATGCCGTCCGAACTGGAAGCGGCGATTAAAGACAGCTTTGGATCTGTTGATCAATTCAAGGCTGATTTCAATGCTGCTGGTGTAGGCCAGTTCGGTTCTGGTTGGTGCTGGTTAGTGAAAAATGCTGATGGCGGTTTGCAGGTGACAAAAACCGAAAATGGCGTGAACCCGGTGTGCTTTGGTCAAACTGCATTGCTGGGTTGCGATGTGTGGGAACACTCATACTACATTGATTTCCGTAATAAACGCCCTGTCTATATTACTAACTTCCTAGATAATTTGGTGAACTGGGAAAATGTTGCAGCACGGCTTTCTGGCGCATAAATTTGCACCGTAGATGATTTTTGAAAGGCCTGTTGGCGGTAACGCCGGCAGGCCTTTTGTTTCGTTATATGGGCTTATGATAGGAACACTGTTGCACTTGCGGGTGACACTATGGAAAATATCAGCAGCCGCATGGCGCAAAAGCTACGACTGCAATTGTTACTGACTGACATATGAGAGAGCCTTATATGGGGGGCGGTTACGCAAGACTGTAAAGCGCATTAACGGATTGGGCTGCGCGATAATACCTGTGCACATAGGTTTTGTGCCGGAAATTACCGTTGTGGAATCACCCCGATTATCATGCAGACACAACTCTTTTAAGTAATTGTTGACATTGGCGGAAAATTGCTCATTCTGTCGTTACAGTTTCACGCTGCCGCACTGGGAGGCCTTGAGTTCGCTTAAGGATGTGCCAAGCGTTCAAAGCCCCGTCAGTCCGCTGGCGGGGTTTTCATTTGACCTTATCATCATGACGGGACAGACTATGTCTGAACAAATCAAAGGTATTATTGCGCTGATTATGGCATGTGTGATTTGGGGCTTTGCCGCGCTTTATTACAAACAGATCGCGCATATTCCGCCGCTTGAAGTGTTAAGTCATCGTACGCTTTGGGCGCTAGTTTTTCTGTTTACTTTGCTGGCATACATGAGGCGGTTATCTGAAATAAAAGAGATGCTGTTTGACAAGCGTTCTTTGATGATTGTTGTGCTTGCGGCCCTGTTGATCAGCGTTAATTGGTTTACTTATATTGTTTCAGTGCAAATTGGGCGGGTGGTGGAAAGCTCTTTTGGTTATTATATTTTTCCGCTTGTGGCAGTGGTTCTGGGCTATTTGTTTTTAGGGGAGCGTTTGGCACCGCTGCAATGGTTTGCAGTTGGCCTGGCAAGTTGCGCGGTTGTGCTATTAGCCTTTGGGCTTGGGGTGACGCCGTGGATTTCACTTATTCTGGCCTTTTCTTTGGGGTTTTACGGTCTGTGCAAGAAAACCCTGATTGCCGGGCCTGTTGTATCCGTGATTGGCGAGGTGATCATATTGGCGCCTATTGCTTTGCTCTGGCTTTTGGGTGTGCATTATATGGGCTGGTTAGATGTAAGCGGACGCACGGGTGGATATTTCGGGCATGGTTGGAACACTGCGTTATTAATGTTTGCCGGCCCGATAACGGCAACCCCGTTGGTATTGATGTCATATGGGATGAAACGCTTAACATTGGCCAGCTCGGGTCTGGTGCAATATCTGAACCCGACCTTACAATTTGGTGTCGGGGCATTTCTTTTTCTGGAACCTATTACACAGTGGCATTTCGCGGCATTTGGTTTGATTTGGATTGCGTTGGGAATTTACTCTTACGATGCGTTGCGCGATGAGAGGTCTTGAAGCAGTTTTGCCATCAAAGCCTCAACAGTCGTAAAGTCCTGTAATAAATCGCGAAACGATGGGTCAGCGAAACCACTTTCAATTTGGTGATCAATCAAGCTGATCAGAGGATCCCAATAGCCTTCGGTATTAAGTAAAAATATCGGTTTTGAATGCTGACCCAATTGCGCCCATGTCAATACTTCAAACAGTTCATCCAATGATCCTGCGCCACCGGGCAGAGTAATAATTGCGTCTGAATTCATGAACATCAGTTTTTTGCGTTCATGCATGTTTTCCGTGATAATAAATTGGGTCAAGTCAGTTTTACCGACTTCTAAAGCCAGCAAATGTGTGGGGATAACTCCAAAAATATCGCCGCCAGCAGCTTGCGTGGCATTAGCAACCGTGCCCATCAGACCGACATCGCCTGCACCATATACCAGACGCAGGTGATTTTCGGCAAGTAATGTGCCGATATCCTTAGCCATTTCCATAAATGCGGGATTGTTTCCCAAGCGAGAGCCGCAAAAAACGCAGACTGACTGTTGTGGTTTTGCTGTCATGGTGTAGCCTTTGACGAAAATCTGTTTTTGATTTGATGTAGGTTTTATGTAACATGACATAAAGCTTGGGTGAAGGGAAAGAAAGTGGCGATATCAACTGGATCGGGATTGGCTATTGGTGGTGCTGCAGCAACTGTTGTTGCGGCTGGGGTGGCATCTTATTTTATCATTATGAACCCTGCATCACAAGAAACTGTAACTAAAGCCGAACCCATTGCCCAACCGGCAGCTGCCCCTCAATCGGTGCAGACACAGCCGGAAGCAAAAATTGTTACACTACAACCCAAAGCCGCAGAGCCAGAGGCTGAACCGGCGATTGTTATCTTGGCCCCGCCTAGTTTTGATCTGATCCGTGTGGATAAAACGGGGTCAACCGTTGTTGCGGGTAAAGCGGCCGCTGGCACGACTGTCGAGATTATGCTTGAAGGCAAGTTGGTTGGGCAAACTCTTGTGGACAGTACAGGTGCTTTTGTAGCCTTGCTTGATCTTGAACCTTCGGACAGGCCGCGTGAACTAACTTTGCTGCAAAAACAGGCTGCGGGCGAAGATATAGCGTCGATTGATAAAGTGTTGGTGATGCCGCTCGCGCCAAAAGCCAAAAAAGCTCCCAAGCTTGTGGTGGCAAAAGCCGATACCGGTAATGTTGAAGTGATTGAACCTGCGCAAACCGATGAGGCTGAGAGTGAGATAAAAACAGAGACCTCAAACAACACACCAACAAAGCCTGTAATTGCTGGTGCAAACTCGGAAACAGCCGCTTTATCGCTGGATACCATTGTCTATGATAGTTTGGGAGATGTCGTGATTTCTGGGCGTGGTAACAGTGATAATTTTGTCCGGATCTATCTTGATAATAAACCTGCAAATGTTGAAAAGGTAACAGACAAAGGACAATGGGAAATTACTTTGGCCGATGTGCCTTCAGGCTTATATTCTTTGCGTGTGGATAGTGTGAACAGTGCGGGTTCTGTGACCCAACGGGTGTTAAGTCCTTTTAAGCGTGAAGCTGCACAGGTACTTGCTGAGAATACGAACACGAAGGCAGCTAATATCACCATTCAACCTGGGTTCACACTGTGGGCTGTTGCGCAACAACGCTATGGCTCGGGTGTCCGCTATGTACAAATATTTGAAGCTAACCGTGACCGCATCAAGAACCCGGATTTAATTTATCCGGGGCAAGTTTTTGATCTGCCAAACTAAAGCTGGTCAATCCCATCTGCCCACCCTAAGTAAAGTGGACAGGAGACACCATTGTGGCATCTATCATAACCCAAACCGAAGTGAACAAAGAGCAAGCCATGCGTGTTCTTGGCAAAGTCATGCCGTATTTATGGCCCGAAGATAAACTGTGGGTTAAAATCCGTGTGGTTCTGTCACTAGTGGCCCTTTTGATCGGCAAGGTTATCGCGGTGTTGACACCGTTTTTCTACAAAGGAGCGGTGGATGCGATGGCCCCGGCTCATGGCGAACCTGATACGATCTTTATGCTTACGGCAGGGGCCGTGGGATTTACCATTGCTTATGGTGTTGCACGTCTGATGGGGGTTGGCTTCAATCAGTTGCGAGATGTGATTTTCGCCCGTGTCGGACAACGGGCTTTACGGCAACTTGCACTGGAAACCTTTCGCCATATTCACCGTATGTCTCTACGTTATCATATAAACCGCAAAACCGGTGCTTTAAGCCGGATTATTGAACGCGGTGTAAAAGGCGTAGAATTTTTGCTGCGTTTCATGCTGTTTTCCATTGGCCCGTTGATATTAGAACTGGTCTTTGTGGGGGGGATCCTGTTTTACCTGTTTGATGTTTGGTATCTGGCAGTGGTGGTTGTCACTATCTGGATCTATATCTGGTTCACATTCAAAGTAACGGAATGGCGCGTACGTATCCGCAAGGAAATGAATGACCTTGATGCAGATGCTAATCAAAAAGCCATTGATAGCTTGTTAAATTTTGAAACTGTAAAGTATTTCGGAGCTGAGGAACGCGAGGCGATACGGTATGATGACAGTATGCGTGGTTATGAAGCGGCAGCTTTGAAAACCAATTATACGCTTGGGTTTCTTAATTTTGGACAATCTGTTTTCATTACAACAGGCTTGATCCTTGTCATGGTGATGGCTGCATATGGTGTTGAACAAGGTGATTTAACCGTAGGTGATTTTGTCATGGTTAATGCTTATATGATCCAAATCACCATGCCGTTGAATTTTCTGGGCACAGTTTACCGCGAAATCCGTCAAGCTTTGGTGGATATGGGGGAAATGTTCGAATTGTTAGAGCAACCCGCAGAGGTTGTAGATAAAGAAGATGCCAAGAACCTGATCATTACCGGCGGTGAAGTGACGTTCGACAATGTTGATTTTTCTTATAATGCAGATCGCCCTATATTGAAGGGCTTTAGTATGACCGTTAAACCGGGGCAAACTGTTGCAATTGTTGGTCCATCGGGCTCTGGTAAATCTACTATTGGTCGCCTGTTGTTTCGATTTTATGATGTCGGGACAGGTGCTTTGCGTATTGATGGGCAAGATGTGCGCGACATTACCCAAAGCAGTTTACATGGTCAAATCGGTATCGTTCCGCAAGATACCGTGCTGTTTAACGATACTATCGGGTATAATGTGGCCTATGGCCGTGAAGGCGCAAGTGAGGCGGATATTATTGCTGCGGCCAAAGCCGCTAAAATACATGATTTTGTAATGAGCCTGCCTGAGGGTTATCAAACCACTGTAGGCGAACGTGGTTTGAAATTGTCTGGAGGCGAGAAGCAACGGGTTGGAATTGCACGTACTTTGCTGAAAAACCCACCTATATTGTTACTAGATGAAGCCACTTCGGCACTTGATACCGAAACTGAGCGCGATATTCAGGAAAGCTTGCGCCATATGGGACAAGGGCGTTCAGTGATCACTATCGCGCACCGTCTATCCACTGTGGTAGATGCGGATCAGATCATAGTACTTGAAAAAGGTCATGTGACAGAACAGGGCACGCATGAACAACTGCTTGGACGTAATGGCCGCTATGCAAGCATGTGGCAGCGCCAGCTGGCTGAAGAAAATGTTAGTTAATCACTTAATAGAGAAATATATGTTATGATATTTGCGGATGGGTTTATTTTAAAGTAGATTGTTTGTATATTATCTAACAGCCATATATTTATATGGACAAGGAGATTTATGCATAATCCGCCTGCTATTCGTGAACGTATTTTACGGCATCAAGTATCTAATGGATCCGTTGTAGGGGTGTTGCAGCCGCTGATTTCTGGTTTTCTAACCCTTTGTCTACTCTTTGTCTTACACATTACACCTGTAACGGCCTGGTCGCAAACACGCCTGACAGCGATGGCAGGCAGTCAGACCGAAAGCCATGTGGAAATCCCGCCGGTTTTGAGCGCTGAGATCATAAATGGACTGTTATCGCGATTGAGTGATGCACAGGTCCGCGTTGTTCTACGTGAAGATTTGGAGCGTCAGGCAGAAGAACAAGCCAGAATTTCCAGCGAAGAGATTGATTTCATTATGGTGGCCAGCCTGCGTCTGGGCGAGATGAAAACAAGAATTATGGAAAGGGTCGTACGCTGGACAGATCGTATTATCCATCTGGATGACCGGCTGGACACATATCATAAAAAGATGGCTACAGCTGAGTCAGGTTTTTTTGGCATGGTCATGGGAACCTTGATCTTGATCGCAATCGGATTTTGTGCAGCTGCGCTTATGCGTTATTTCACTGGCGGTTTGCGGGTGATGCTGGCGAATGTCACAAATGCTGGATACTGGAGCCGCCTGTCGCGTACCACAGCACTGGGCTTTGTTGAGATTCTGCCAATCTTTATCTTTCAATTGGGCACACAATTATCAGTACCTTTTTTAGAACCCATGCTTGGTCCATTAATGGGCATGATCTGGATTTATACAAACGGTGTCTGGTGGAGTTGGGTTGTCATCGTGCTATCGCGCAGGGTATTTGCCCCGGATCTGGCGCAAATCCGTATTACATCCTTAACTGACAATGCGGCAAAGAATGTGCATGCCCGTATACATAGAAGCGTTCTGATTGGTTTGGCTGGCTGGTTGCTGGGAGGGATATTTTTACATCTTGGGCTTGGCTTTCCGCCTGCGATCATTTCCGTGGCATTATCGGGTGCCAGTATTACGCTTTATCTGGTCTACAGTGTGACCCGAAATTATGCCGCCATCCAAACAGCCACTCAATTTGCTTTAGATGGAGAGCGACCGCAAACAGAGACTGTGCTTAGCCTTGTTGCAATTACACTGCCATGGCTGATGTCTGCTTATATTTTAGGGATCGGTACTTATTGGCTGTTGCACTGGCTTGAGCGTGGTCAACATCGCCTTTACGGTCCATTGGGAACACTGGTTGTTTTCCTGACCTTGCCGATTTTCGATCGTTTGGGTGATGCTGTTATTTCGACGTATCTGGACACATCAACCGCTGCGGGTAAACGTTATAAAGATGTATTACACAGCACATGGCGTATCATTTATGGCAGTATTGCAATCTTTGTTATTTTTGGTTTCTGGGGGGTCAGTTTGCTTGACTTCACCAGGGGTGAAATGGCGCCGATCTGGGCCCGTGCAGGCTTTGATATCGTGATCACAGTGTTGATCGGGTATATGGTCTGGCGTTTGATAAAAGTTGCCCTTCATACTGAAGCACGCACAAGTGCTGGTTCTGAAGATGCTGATCCGGATGCCCCGCCGATTTCGCGTTTAGATACGTTGGTGCCGCTGTTTCGTAACGTGCTTTTAGGCCTATTGGCGATCATCGTTTTGATGATTTCACTGTCAGCAATCGGTGTGGATATCGGTTTGCTAATTGCTTCTGCTGGTGTCGTTGGTATCGCTATTGGTTTTGGTGCGCAAACACTGGTGCGTGATATATTTTCCGGTATCTTCTTTTTGGCAGATGATGCGTTTCGGGTTGGCGAATATATCGAATTAGATAAAGAGACCCGGGGGGAGGTCGAGTCAATTTCGATCCGTTCCTTGCAATTGCGTCACCACCGTGGTGCCGTCATTACCATTCCTTTTGGCGAACTGAAAAAAGTCACTAATCATAATCGTGAATGGGTCATTTATAAGATGCCGTTTCGTATGGAACCTGATACTGATCCGGTTAAGTTCAAGAAATTGGTTAAGATGGTCGGAGCCGAATTTATGGCTCATCCCGAACATGGGCCTAAATTTATCGAACCTTTGAAAAGTCAGGGCGTATTTTATGTCGATGACGACTCAGCTCTTGTGATGCGGGTCAAATTCAAATGCCTGCCGCGTGCCCAATTTGTGATCCGCCGTGAGATATATCATCGCTTGCGCACTGTGTTTACCGAAAATGATCTGCATATTGCACGCCGCAAGGTTGAGGTTATTGGTGGCGACGGAAACTTGTCGGGGGCGGTAATCGATGAAATTGATCCGCCTAAAGCCGCGGGGACAGCGTAAGCAAACACGCTAACGGCACTGAGCCTTGTCGGCAGCGGTGAGCCTAATCTTTACTATTAAACAAGGTGTAACAACTCTATTTTGGGATCAAATTTATGCGCAACACAACGCAAGCTTTCGATTTTACTGCTAAAGTGTTTCACTGATCTATCGTTGTATTATTATTTTGCAGTTATGTTTTTGAGTAATTTATGCATGGCCTGCTTGATGGTGTATTGAAGCGGCCGTTATAAACTCCTAGGTATTACAGTTCTTTTTTTTAGCGTGTTACGTATGATCCGGTGGGCATTTAACACACCGCCGACTTTGCCCTTGCAAAAATTGATGGCAAAATCGGCCATATCTGTTAGGCCTCGTGAAGTTTATTGTGTGGTGCATATACGAAGTTATGGCCGATATCCGTTTGTGGCTTGATATCCCGGTCATGGCCGAAAACGTGCAAGGCTGTACGCCCTAAAGACACCAGGTTAAATGTTGATTAGCTTTGCTTATCCGCATATTTCTGTACAATTTGTGCTATACGATCCGCTGATAAAATAGGTGGCAGCAAAGTCAAAAACTGTCCCTTAGCATCCAGTAGATAGATGTGGCTGCCATGGGCAAATACGTCGCCTTGCTCTGGGTCAGTAAAGACCACTTGATGTTCTATAGAGTACAGATCATAGGCGTTTTCTAAAGCTTTTATACTGCCTGTCAGGCCAATAAAATCAGGATGATGTTTCTTTAGCGCGGGGCCCATGGATGTGACTGTATCACGTTTGGGATCAACCGTGATCATTAGAGGTGTAACAGGCAGGCCATGTGTTGCAAGATTATCAACTACATCGGCCATAAGCGGTAGTGCGACCGAACAAATCGCCTGACAGTTTGCATAGCCGAAAAACAATAATTGCATATGTCCATCAGGGTTGTTTTGCGTGCGTTTAGCCCCTGTATGATCGGTCAGCTCAAAGCTGCCGCCAAGGTTTAAATCAAATGGCAAAGCCGGGCCAGGCGGCAGAGGAGCTTGTTGATGGTTTTGCGCTTCGGTCTTGTTTTTATGTACGACGTCACCATGGGCAAGGGCTTGTGTTGTAGATAGACATAACAACAGACTTATGAGGTGACGTTTCACTCAAACCATTCCTTGATGAAGGCTTCATCTGTTTTTAAGCCCAATCCCGTATAGCCGTCTTTTGCAATTGCGGCTTTGATGCGTGGATCCCGGCGAAACCATGGGCCTTTGCCTTTAGCATCTGGGTTCGCCGCGCGCCATTCTTTTGTCCAGCGGTTAGCTTTTGTCCATTTTTCATCACCGATAACGCGAATTTTTTGCAGCTGATACAAGTTTTTAGAGGATAGTTCTTCATCCTCAATTAATAAGCCATCAACTTCAACATTTTTACCACAAAACGGCAGCAATTCAGTTACCGCTCCTGTGAAAGCTGCCTGACTGTTTTTTAAAGGCAAGATCATGACGTTGTCACTGGTGCGCAACAAGACAAGTTGACGTTTTCCATCGCCGCAATTATCTGGGCAATTGCCTGTAAGCGTGCATAATGGATCTACTACTTTGGCTTTGAAAAAAGCTTTTTGTTCTGCGTATAAATTCCATGATTTGGCGGTGGAGCCAGCAGAGAAATCTGCAGCATAAAGCGGGTTGATGGCTGCTGTGCAAAGGCTTGCTATAAAGAATATCTTCATTTTTTTGGCTCCGGAATGGCAAAACCCGGTACCGGGCCATAATCTTCGTGATTTAGGTTAGTGATCCCAAGATCAGTGGTGACTTTTGAAACCACTAGATAATTGATCCCATCGCGTTCATAATACATCCCGTCTGCGGTGATGGCATGGCTTGCAATGGATAATTGCGTATCACCAGCATTGCTGGTGTCATCATTCTCAATCATCAAAACCATGTAAACTGTGCCGTCTTCAGATAAAAGTCCGACAGGAATGCCGCCTGCAGAACACCATAAAGCACAAGTGTGATGAGCTGCGCCGACAACAGCATCCGGCCCGCCCATGACACCTGAGTAATAACACCATGTATCGATAGCTTCACCGGTTACAGTGATCCGCTCACCATTGGTGGCGGCAAATGTTGGCGATGTCAGAGCCGTTAATACGGCAACAGATAGGGCTGTAATGTTGGCTTTAAGCATTGAGATCTCCGATTTGTTTTGAACTGTTACCAACAGATAAACTGGGTCTCTTACCAAAGTCACGTATAGAATTGTGATGTCACGAAATGGTTTATATTGTTACAGGAAAATCCGTTATCTATCAATATCTGTATAAGCCGTGTCACGTAAGCTTAATAAGGGCTTATCTGTTCTACCATTTCCTATGCGCGTATAAGCATAAGTAAAGATAGCTGTAACCCAGATCCGCAATGCCAGCAGTGCAGGGGTCAGAACAAGGGTTAGGACTGTGGCTATGCCAAGCCCGAATACCACAGCTGTAGCCAGCTGTTTCCACCATAAAGCAGTGGGGGCATCAATACTGTAACTGCTTGCACCAAAATCGATAGATAAGCCGAACATCATTGGCGCAAGCCCAGCCATGGTTGTAATTGTTGTCAACATCACTGGACGAATGCGGGCTTCCGCGGTTTGCACGATGGCTTCCAGTTTTGGCATGCGACGGGCATATTCCTGATATGTGTCGATCAACACAATATTGTTGTTCACCACAATCCCAGCGAGCGCCACAATCCCGGTACCTGTCATGATTACGGAAAATGCTTGATCCATTACCATCATCCCGATCAGCACACCCGCAGTGGACAAGATTACAGCCAGCAAGACCAGAATAGAATTATAGAAACTGTTAAACTGAGCCAGCAGAATAACAAACATTAAAGCCAAAGCTCCCATAAAGGCTTTAGACAAGAAGGCCTGACTTTCTGCTTGATCTTCCTGACCACCTTTCCATTCCCATTCAATGCCATTGGGCAATGGGGTTTCAGTTTCCAGCCATGTAGTCAGTTTGGAAATTTCAGTATTTGAATTCACTCCGTCCAACACATCGGCTTTCACATCGAAATAACGTGCGCTGTCGATACGGTTGATCTGCCCAAGTTTACGTACAGGCTGGCCATCGATGAAGTTTGATAAAGGAACCAGCCCTGAAGAAGTGCGGACGCGTAAAGTATCAAGCGTAGAGAGCAGGCGATCTTTTTCAGGCACCCGTACACGGATGTCTATTTCTTCTTCGGAGCTGTCGATGCGCATGGTGTCCAGTAAAAGACCACGTGTGATCAATTGAACCATAGCCCCGACGGTGGCCACATCCGCTTTATAGCGGCCGGCTTCTTCCACATCCACGTTGATCTGCCAGTCAATGCCGGGCAGGGGACGGGTATCTTCGATATCGCGCAAACCGTCCCAATGATCAAATTTACGCCGTACAATCTGTGCTGCCTCTAACAGGTTATCCCAGTTGTCACCTTTCAGACGCAAGCGCACTGGCTTGCCTGATGCCGGGCCTTTTTCTTCGACCAGAATTTCGGTTTGTATACCTGGCGTATGGGCCATGGCTTTGCTGATATTATCCAATATACCTTTGCCGGTTCCTGTGCCGCGAACCTCCCAGTCGGTCAATTCAAATTGAATTTGTCCGATGGTATCCAATGGTGCACTTGCCCCGCCGGTATTTTGATCTATTCCGCCTTCGCCTGCGAATGCGAAAACAGATGCAACACCCTCAACTGGAATAATTTTATCTTCAACCTGACGCATCAGCGTGTCTTTTTCCGCTAAGGATAAATTACCACGCCCACGTACATAAATAATGCCGCTTTCAGGTTCCGTATCAACAAAGAACTCAGTCCCTTTGTTGTTTTCAGAGTAGAACATTAAAACGGTTTTAACGAATAGAACTGTCGCAATAATGACCAGAACTGGCACGACGGGATTATCGACAATCGCTTTTGTGAAATGCCCGAAAAGTGTACGTTTAGAGCGGTCACGTTTTACATATTTACGCTTGGCCATGATCGATCCGCCGACAATAGATATGGCAAAACCTGCCACTATTGCACCAAGTATCGCAATTTTTACTCCATTAACGGCCAGCATGGCAGCTCCGCAGAAGCCGGCGCAGACCAGAAGGAAAAGGAACACGCGCAACATGATGTGCGTGTTCCGCAAATTGTCAGAGAGGCCTTCTAAGGCTAAGGTAAACCGGGCTGTTACCCCGCCAACAACGGGTAGGTAAACAAGAGCTACCAATAAAGACGCGGACAATACGTAGATCAAGGTGATTGGCAGGTTGCGCATAAATTCACCTGGAATACCTGGCCAGAACAGCATCGGTAAAAAAGCACAAAGCGTGGTGGCCGTGGATGAGATGACCGGCCAAAACATACGTTTGGCGGCGGCTACATAAGCCCGCATCGGCCCCATACCTTCATGAATGCGTTTATCGGCATATTCTACAACCACAATAGCCCCGTCCACCAGCATGCCCACAGCCAATATCAAACCAAACATCACCATGTTGGATATCGCCAGACCTGCCAGAGCCATAAAGGCAAAAGACAGTAAAAATGAGGTCGGGATGGCAAAGCCGACCAGCAGGGCAGAACGCACACCCATCACCCCTAAAACCACGATCATCACTAACAATACTGCGGTCAGAACAGAGCCTTCTAATTGGCTGATCATGCTGGCAACCTGTTCAGATTGGTCCAGTGTGAAATCCACCCGAATAGCTTGTTTCAATTCTTCGGGCCAATCCTGCATTTCGTCGGCTACCGTGCTGCGTACAAGTTTGGCAGTTTCAATATGGTTAGCGCCTTTGCGCTTTACAATTTGCAGGGCAACGGTTGCTTCACTGTTATAACGTGCGGTTCCCTTGCGATCTTCAAAGGTCAGGTGAATTTCAGCCAAATCCCCTAAAGTGATTACACTGTCGCCATTTACCTTTACAGGTAAGTTATAAACATCTTGCGCTTCATCGAAAGAAGACGGGATTTTAACTGCAAAAGCCCCGCTTTTGGTTTCAATTTCACCCGCCGCAATCAATTGGTTATTGTTACGCACAACTGATAACAACTCGCCAGCGGTTACATTATATGCTTCCAGTTTTAAGGGATCGATCAGCACTTCAAGCATTTCATCCCGATGTCCTGCAAGCGCGGCTTCCAACACCGGCGATAAGCCTTCAAGTTTAGTTTGAAGCTTTTTGGCTACCCGTAGTAATGTGCGTTCAGGAATAGCCCCTGACAGGGAAACCACAAGGATCGGGAATTGTGAAAAATTTACTTCACTAATTGTATATTGTTCCGCGCCGTCAGGAAAATCAGCTTCCGCTTGGCTGACTTTATCGCGCACCTCGGCCAGAACCGATGATTTATCCCACCCGAATTCAAATTCCAGCCCGATACCAGCATAGTTCTCCGAGGCTGTCGCAGACATGGATTTCAGGCCTTCCAGCTCTTTCAGCTCGGTTTCGAGGGGTTTGACCAACAGTTTTTCAGAGTCCGCCGCAGAAATCCCTGGAAAAGGCACTGAGACAAACAAAAAGGGTATGTCAATATCAGGCTCACCCTCTTTGGGCAGGCCAGTATAGGCCAATACACCTGCGGCAAGGGACATCAGCACAAAGATAATGATCATACGTGCGCGTTCGGCGGCCCAATCGACAATACCGATCATCGTCTAGCTACCCTCTTTATAGGTCACATCGACATCGCGCCCGTCCGTAACATATTCCTGCCCTACAATAATAACATCGACCTTGGCGGGCAGGCCAGAAACCCACATGCCTTCAGTACTGTCGCGAATGATTTCGATCGGAATAAATTTAGCTTTGCCTTTTTGAACCGTCCGTACGCCCATGATGCCGTCGTCGTTCAAAGTCAGGGAAGATTGCGGCAGTAAGTGGCCTTTTTCGCCTGATAAAGCGATAAAGATGTCTGCGGTAGAACCATCACGCAATCTATCGTCGTCATTGGGCACGGTAATTTCCACACGGAAGGTTTTTGTAATACTGTCGGCCCGGCGCGAAACAAATGTTACCTGCCCATTAACTTCGTGCCCTGATAGTAATCGGGCACCCGATGTCGCGCCCATTGTGATGCGGGCAACTTGTTGTTCGGTTGCAAATCCCACCAATTTCATCGGGTTCAATTGTAATACGGTGGCACAGGCTGAGCCGCGCTGCATATAAGAGCCGAATTCAGCCGTATCAGACTCTAGTAACCCTGAAAACGGGGCTGTGATTTGAAGATTTGCCAATTCACGTTTTGCACGATCGACATTAGCCTGAGCACTTTCAAGGGCTGCTTCACGCGAAAATGCTGCGGTTTCAGAGATAATTCCTTTTTGCACTAACCCGCGTGCGCCCTTGTTATTTGCTTTAGCTTCTTGCAGCCGGGCTTTAACCTCGGCTAATGCCGCTAATTTCGTACCAATCTCGAGTTCGCACAATAACTGATCCTGCGTGACCAATGTGCCTTTACGTAGGGGTTTGGAAATTACTTTTCCAGTTGTCTCTGTCAAGACCACAATTTGTCGAAAGGCTTCAGTTTGACCGCGCAGTACAATGCCGCTGGTTACTGTTTGGGCGGCTGACTTCTGGACAAGAACCGATACGGGTGGGAAAATATTTGACGAAATTGCGGATGTTGCTTTATCTGCTTGCTGATCCGATATGTTTCCGCCATTTAGCGCAAAATATGAAATGACGGCACATACCATTAAAGCCAGAACGATAGGAATGGGACGCATTAACAACTCCTTAATGGGATCCCTTAAATTACGGATCCGTGGAATATTTTTGCGCAACCTACGCGGGATAAAAAAAGGCCGCAAGACCCGTTTCTAAAAAACATTATTTTGATTAACCTCGTAATGACGGTAGAGTTTTTAAACTGTGTCCGACATGATTGTTCTTAACAGATTTACCATTAGCCTTTAACTCTACGTAAATGCTGCCTAAGATGTGTTATCTGAACACGCCACCTAAATAAGCAAAGGCCATTTCATGTCGACAACCAGCACATTATCCAAAAAACTTGCCGCATCTGACCCAGATCAATCCACTAAAGCGCAAGCCAAAAAGAAAAAAATGACGGTTCCGGCCTTTCGTGCGCGCAAAGGGGGAGCGCCTTTGGTTTGTCTGACTGCTTATACAGCGCATGTGGCTCATCTTGTGGACCAGCAAGCAGATATGATCCTTGTTGGTGACAGTTTGGGCATGGTGATCCATGGCATGCCTAACACTTTGGGTGTTACGATGGAACATATGATCATGCACGGGCAAGCGGTGATGCGCGGGGCCGATAAAGCTTTAGTCGTGGTCGATATGCCTTTTGGCAGTTTCGAAGAAGGCCCCCAAGTGGCGTTTCGCAATGCGGCGCGTATCATAAAGGAAACCAACTGTACTGCGATCAAACTGGAAGGTGGGCAAGAAATGGCTGACACCATTGCCTATCTTTCCACGCGGGGCATCCCGGTGATGGCCCATATCGGTTTGATGCCGCAACAGATGAATATCGCAGGCGGGTTTAAAGCTGTGCGAGAAAAAGACCAGTTTGATGCCGTTATCGCTGATGCCAAAGCAGTTGAAGCCGCCGGGGCATTTGCGATTGTGGTTGAAGGGGTTGCTGTGAGGCTGGCAAACCAAATCACCAAAGCCGTGGATATTCCAACCATCGGTATCGGCGCATCAGCCGAATGTGATGGTCAAATACTGGTGTTTGAAGATATGGTTGGCCTTTTTCCACGTGTGCCCACATTCGTGAAGCGCTATGGTAATATGGAAGAAATGATGCGCGATGCTATCACGCGATATGCAGATGAGGTTCGTGACCGCAAGTTTCCTGCGGACGAACATACTTATAAGGCCAAAGAAAACAGGTAAAGTTATTAAAGTCACTTGGCTTTCCCTTTAATTTCCATGTAATGTCCGCCAAAATATCAAGAGGCCAACCCATGAGCGAAACTGACAGTTTCATTGAAGAAGTCACCGAAGAAGTTCGCAAAGATCAATTATTTGGTTATTATAAGAAATATGGCTGGATTGCAGGTGTTGTTATTGCACTTATAGTGGGTGGAGCGGCTTATTTTGAGTGGTCTAAAAATCAGGCACAAACTGCAGCACAACTGCGTGGTGATGCGATTGTGGCGGCTTTGACTGAAGTTGAGGTCGTAAAGCAGGTTGCTGCTCTTGATAATATCAGTGCGGATGCAGGGGGGGCTTTGGCTCTGATCCGTTTGCAAAAAGCCGCTGTTCTTGCGACAGATGGCCAGAACGCTGCCGCTTTGGAAACCTTGAATATCTTAGCTGATGATACGGCTGCGCCGCAGGTATACCGCGATATGGCGCGTTTTAAAGCTTTGATACTTGGTGGTAAAGACATGAACCAGGGCATGCGGATGACAGGCCTTGAGCTTTTGGCAACCCCTGGTAATGGATTTCGTCCGATGGCTTTAGAGCAAATTGCTGTAACCAAGCTGGATGCCGGGGATGTTGAGGGGGCAATAGCACAATTAAGCCAACTTCTAAGTGAACCGGAAATATCGCGCGAAATGCGCCAACGTGCCATTCAGCTTCTGGTTTCCTTAGGGGGTCAAATACCGACGACATCACAGTTGCTTTTGGGCAATGAAACTGCACAATAGGCAAATATAACAGGCAATAGAAAGTTCTATGACATGGCGATAAGCGGGGCTTACCAAAAAACGCTGATTTTGGCACTTACGGCTGGTTTGGCAATCAGTGCCTGTTCTAAAAAAGAAGTGCTGTTGACCGGCCAGCGGCTGGATATACGGCAACAAGCGGAACACGAGGCGACAGAGACTGAAAAAAAACCGGTTTCTGTGACGCAACTTTCAGTGACTGCGGCGCAAAACTATGCGCAATGGACCCATAAAAACGGTAATACCGCGCATGGGGTGACACATCCTGCTCTGAAAACTGCTTTGACGCGGATCTGGGGGCAGAATATTGGGGCAGGTAACAGTAAGAAAAGCCGCCTGACTTCTGATCCGATCGTTGCAGGCGGGCGGATTTATACGCTTGATGCTAATGCGCAGTTGCGTGCTTTTAGCATAGGCGGTGCACCGCTTTGGGCAAAAGATTTGAAACCCGGCTGGGATAAAGGCGGTGATATTTCAGGTGGCGGCCTAGCCTATGGCAACGGCCAGTTGCTTGCCACAACTGGTTTTGGCGAAGTGATTGCGCTTGATCCTGCAACCGGAGGCATCTCGTGGCGTCATAAAACCAATGCAGCTATTTCATCTGCACCTTTGGTTATTGATGGTGTGGCGATTGCCGTGAATTTAAGTAATAAAGCTGTTGCACTGGATCTGGCTACTGGGCGTATCCGTTGGCAAGTGCGCAGTGGTGGATCATCCACTGGTTTGTCAGGGGCAGGTGCCCCTGCGGCGGTGCCGGGCTTTGCTGTAATACCCTTTCCATCGGGTGAACTTGTCGGCGTGGATAGCGCCACAGGTGCGCGCACCTGGAGCGCTGCGGTAACGGGTGGGGGCAACGGCTTAGCACGTGGTTTTGTTGGCGCGATATCCGGGGATCCTGTGATATCCGGTAATACAGTTTATGCGGCGAACCAAGCTGGCAGGTTGATCTCGATCAACCGTGAAACAGGTGTGCGTAACTGGACAGTAAACGATGGTTCTTACGGCCCTGTTTGGGCAGCAGGTGATTCTGTTTTTGTGGTTACAGACAGGTTTGAACTGAAGCGGCTCGATGCGGCCACTGGGGCTGAAATGTGGGCGGTTAAATTACCGGGTTATATCAAAGAGGGTAAACGCCAGCGTACAGCTAACGTGCACTACGGGCCTGTTTTGGCAGGTAATCGTTTGCTGGTGGCTGGTAGTGATGGGGATATCCGAAGCTTTAACGCCACCACAGGCGCGAGTTTAGGATCAGTTAAGATACCGGGTGGCGCGGCATCCCAGCCTGCTATTGTGAACGGTGCGATGTATATTCTGTCTGGAAACGGACAAATCCAAGCTTTCAAATAGATGAATTGCCCTGTAAGGGCCTTTCATAACTAAAAAGGCCAGCTTTATGAGCTTTACACTTGCTATTGTCGGACGCCCTAATGTGGGGAAGTCCACCTTGTTCAACCGTATGGTTGGCCGACGCTTGGCGTTGGTTGATGATCAACCGGGCGTTACCCGTGATTTACGTGAAGGTGATGCGCGCTTGGCAGGCGTGCGTTTTACCGTAATTGATACAGCTGGTTTGGAAGAAGCCACGGATGAAAGCCTACAGGGCCGCATGCGTGCGTTAACCGAACGCGCTGTAGATATGGCTGATGTGTGTCTGTTCATGATAGATGCGCGTGACGGGGTCTTGCCGGCTGATCGTGTTTTCGCAGAGATTCTGCGCAAAAAATCTGCCCGTGTTATTTTGGCTGCTAATAAAGCTGAAGGCAAAGCGGGCGAAGAAGGCTATTATGATGCCTTTTCACTGGGTTTAGGGGAACCTGTGCAACTTTCCGCTGAACATGGCGAAGGCATGGATGAGCTGGCCCATATATTACGCCCGATCGCAGATGAATTCGAAAACCGTCAGATTGAACCTGAAACGGATGTGGATGTTGATGAAGAAGGTGGTGGCGCAGAACGGGTTATCTCGTCTGAACGACCGTTGCAAATTGCGGTCATTGGCCGGCCAAATGCAGGTAAATCCACGCTGATCAACCAGATTTTGCAAGAGGATCGCTTACTGACAGGGCCCGAAGCAGGGATTACCCGAGATGCGATTTCAATTAACCTGAACTGGGATGGCGTACCGACCCGTATTTGGGATACTGCGGGTATCCGCAAAAAAGCCAAAGTGCAGGAAAAGCTGGAAAAACTATCGGTGTCTGACGGGCTACGCGCCGTGAAGTTTTCCGAGGTTGTTGTGGTGCTGCTGGATGCTGAAATCCCTTTTGAGCAACAGGATCTGCGCATTGCAGATTTGGCCGAGCGTGAAGGCCGAGCTGTGGTTATCGCCGTCAATAAGTGGGATATTGAAACCGAAAAGCAAGATAAACTACGCGATATACGTGAAAAGTTTACACGCCTTTTGCCGCAATTGCGCGGTGCACCATTGGTCACGGTCTCTGCCAAAACCGGTAGAGGTTTGGATCGTTTGCATAAAGCAATTATGGCCGCCCATGCTGTTTGGAATACCCGTATTAGCACGTCGAAACTGAACCGTTGGCTGGAAAGCATGTTGGAAATGCATCCGCCGCCGGCCCCGGGGGGAAGGCGTATTCGCATCCGGTATATGACACAAGTCAAGACCCGACCCCCAACCTTTGTGGCGATGTGTTCGCATCCCGATTTATTGCCGACTGCTTATGCACGCTATCTGGTGAACGGATTGCGTGAAAGTTTTGATATGCCCGGCAGCCCGATCCGTCTTTTCATCCGTTCGCAATCGGATAAGAATCCTTATCGCGATAAGAAAGAGAAAAAGGTTACGAAGTTGAATAAGCATAAAGAAGGCAGGTTCCGTAAGGATTTGAAAAAACCAATGCTGAACAAAAAAGACAACTAACGCAAATTTAATACGTATTTGCGTTATTCAACGCATCGCATTTTAGATCTACTTAACCCCCCTATGTTAAATCCGTTACGCGGCTAGCCTAGGGGGACGTATGATTAAAGTGCTGTGTTTAATAAGTAGCGTCCTTCTGTCCACGTGCGGTCCGTCGAAATAGCCAATACATATGAGTGCAACTATATCTCGAGACGAAGGGGATGGGTTGGAAATGGAACAGCCGTGAGTAAAGTTTAATTTTGGCTTGAATTTAACCCTGCTTTGCTTACTTTGATCTTATCCTTGGGGGTTTAATGGCTCAGTTATCTATCGCATCGGTGCAAACCGAGATTAGTCAGTGTATTGGTAAAAAGTTTGGCATTAAAGATAATGACCTTCCCAAATTACTGACAAAGTTGCGCAATAAACTTCCCCGTGGATTGGAAGATGAGCTAAATTACCTGCTTGAAGCCGAGGTGCGTATTAAACACCCTAAACGACGCGGTCAGGTTGATATCCGCCGCCTGGAAGCCATTCGCAGATCTTGTCTAGCTAAACTGGATGGCGTTGATCTGCCCCGTGATCGCGCCCGAGCCCGTGCACTGTTTATTGCAGAGTTTGCAGCGCGGATGTTGCTGTTTATAATCGGCCTCGTCGCTCTGCTATATTGGTTCGGACTGATTTAAATTAATTATTTTTGCTAGTATGCTTATAGGCCTCGTCGGTGTGCATTTTTTAACGGATCAGTCTTGCGATGGTCATTGCTACATGAGCGGGCAAAATATCGCACCCTTTCTGATAAGGTTGATAATAAGTGGTCACAACTAAGGTGATTGCGAAGCATTTTGTTGTAAAGTCTGAACTCTGGATGGTTTCTGACTTGTGTCGAACATCGGTGCAGGGTTATTTAAGAGCTGTATAGCAAGAAAGCAGGGCTTTATGTCTGAGGTCATTGTCAAAATACAGCCAAGTGCAATGCGCCGGGGCGCTGGTATCGTAATGCTGTGTTTATGTGCTTGTGTGATGATAAGGTTTGCCTTTTCGTCGACAACGCAATCATCGGTGTTAACATTTACACTCACCGGGCTAAGTTTAGCATTTCTGTGGCAGGCGTGGATCAGCTTTCGGTCTTCAGGTGGCGCGTTGATATTAAAGTGTGATGGATTGTTTGATCACGATGATACACTTATTTGTAGCCTGTCTAATATTGCCTTGGTTGATACAGGGTGGTTTTCTTTTAAACCCTCTAACGGGTTTTTACTGCGTTTGCATGAACCGGTCAGTCGCAGATGGTCGCCTGGCTTATATTGGCGAATAGGCCGACGTTTGGGGGTTGGTGGATCGATTAGCCCTGTGCAGACGAAACAGATGTCTGATAAATTGTTGCTACTGTTACAAGAAAAAACATTGGCTCAAACATGACTATAATGGAATTGTGGTGAACCGATTCTGTGCTTTTCCCTTTAATTTGTATTTATGAACAATCAGCTTATTTTTAGAGGTTTGTTTCTAAAACTAGTGGCATAATTACGGCTTTTACGCCTTATTTTAATAATATTTTTAATAAAAAAATAATTAAAACATTTTAAAAACAGATACTTAATCTGCGATACATTATGTGGGTTATTAAGTATCAATTAAGATGCCTTTGTCCAAATTAAGCCGCAAAAAGCACGATAATTACCTAAGATTCGCCCAAATTAGGACATGTCACAAGGGTAGCTTGTTGAAAGTTACTAATATGTCATCTGGTCATGAAGCCAGGGAAACAGATATTGGAAGTAGATAAAATGGTACAGTATTTAAGTAGAATTTTTACAGAGTTCAAACGTGACGAACGTGGGGTATTCTCGCTTTTTGTTGTTTTGATTTTTACTACAATGGTCCTCATGGGCGGTGCAGCGATTGATATCGTGAGGTATGAAACCGTGCGCAGCAGCATTCAGTATAATCTTGACCGCGCGGTTCTCGCTGCGGCATCTTTACGACAGACATCAGAGCCTGCTGTCGTTGTTAATGACTATATGAGTAAAGTGGATACCTTATCTAATTTCAGTGTTGCCATTGATGAAGCCAATACAGAGGTTAATTTAACTGCACGTCGGGTCTCTGCAACAGCGACCGCATCACTTAATACTTATTTTCTCGGTATAATCGGTATTTCCTCATTAGAAGTAGTGACGGCAAGCCAGGCATCCGAAGAGGTGCCAAATCTGGAAATTTCGCTGGTACTGGACGTATCTGGCTCTATGCGCGGATCAAAGCTTTCCAGCTTGAAATCAGCGGCAAATACATTTGTTAATACGGTTATTACCCCAGGTGCTGATAGCTTAACATCTGTCAGTATTGTGCCTTATGCAAACAATGTCAGTGTGCCTGATAGCATGTGGGATATTTATACAACTGAAGAGTTAAGTGATAATTCGCATTGTATGATTTTTAACAACTCTAATTTCAACTCGGCAGCTATTAGTACATCAAGCACTCAACGCCAATTGCCACATTTTTCTAGGTATGGTGGTTTTCAGGTTGATCTGAATTATACTGATTGCCGTAATGATGAATATGCTCAGATCATGCCGCTTTCTACGTCTGTTAATGACCTGCAAGATAAAATTAGTTCTTTGATTGCACAAGGTTCAACCGCAACCCATATCGGTACAAAATGGGGTGTTGCTTTGCTTGACCCTGCCGCAGGTGTTATCGGTGCCGGTATTGGTGGTGATGTTGCCAGCGTGCCTGAAGCATATACAGAACCAGGTGTGTTGAAAGTGCTTGTGGTGATGACAGATGGTCAAAACACAAATCATTATGAATTATTCGATCAGTATCGTTCAGGTGCGTCTGATATGTACACTGTATTAGAAGAAGAGGCGCAGTGTAACGGTGATCCAAACCATAACTGGGTATGGTATTTTGAAAATCAACTTAATGTTTACCCTTGGTTAACAACCTATTGTGAATATGTAACTGAAAAAATCTACTATATCTATCGCCCTAGTAATGGCAAATATTACGAAGTTAATAATGGCTACAGTCAGGGTACACGCTCTAACTTTCTTGCCGGTAATGAAGCTGCTACAACAGGTCAGGTCGGGTATCGTGAAAATCTGACTTGGACTGAAGTATGGGAAAACATCAGTGTACGGGGCTATGCAAAAACAATAGGCATAAGTGAATATAACATACGAAAAGTACATGCAACCGCGTCTCAGGCTGATAGCCAAACGCTGGCCTCGTGTTCTGCTGCGAAAAACAATGGTGTTGTTGTTTATACGATTGCCTTTAGCGCCCCATCCAATGCGGAAGCCTTGTTAAAAAGCTGTGCGACTTCGCCAAACACTTATTATGAAGCCAGTACAACCAACATTGCTGCCGCCTTTACATCAATTGCAGTATCCGTTCAAAAACTTAAGCTTACCCAGTGAGGACAGTATGAAGTGGTTTTTTAAAAAATTAAGACAATTCTCCCGCAACAACCGGGGCACGGCGACTATCGAGTTCGTGTTTGTTTTCCCCACTATGATGGCGATGCTTGCGGTGATGTTCGACACCGGCCTTATCATGGTAAAATATGTTGTTCTGGAAATGTCGCTTGACCAAGTTGTGCGTGAAGTCCGTTTGCACGGGATTGAGGGCGGGGAAGCCGGGTCTGATTATTTCAAACAAGAAGTTTGCGATATTTCACCCTTACTTACAGATTGTGAAAGCAGTCTATTCGTGGAAATGATACCTATTGATACAGGCACAACTTTTGTTTCTACAGATGCGACCTGTATTGATCGTAGCGCGAATGACCAACCTGCAATTGCCTTTGTGCCGGGGGTTCAGAACGATATTGTTTATATACGCGCCTGTGTTGTTGTTGATCGTTATCTGCCGACAACATTAATCAGTATTTTCGATACTGACGCAAGTGGTGGCTTGCAGTTAATTGCTGATAGCGCCTATGTAGTGGAGCCATAATAATGACTTATTTTGCAAAAACTTTACGTAAATTCAAAAATAATGACCGTGGAGCAGTCGCACTTGAAGTGATCGTGCTTATGCCCTTGTTGGTGCTCTGGCTTGTTGGCAGCAATGCGTTTTTTGATGCATTCAAAACCTATCTGCGTGCTTCAAAAGCATCTTATACGGTTGTTGACCTTGTGTCGCGTCAGTCAGAGATTGGCCCAAATTATATGCGCAATGTTTCTTCTATCTTCGACTCGATTGTAGATGCGGACGGTGCAGACTCAGATATCGTTATAAGCAGTATCCATAGATTAAATGGCGAAACTGTCGTGCATTGGTCCGCAAGTCGTAATGGTGGTGCTGGCCTGACAAGTGCTGGGCAAATACCGATGGAATACATACCAGAACTTGTGGAAGCTGAATATGTTGTTTTGTTACAATCAAGCGTGCCATTTATTCCAATATTCTCATGGGCGCAGCTTGAAGCTACAACATTTACGAACACGATTGTTGTGACACCGCGGTTTGATTCTAGGGTGACATATGAGTTGGATCGTTAAATAGTCGCCTGTAAGCTTTGATATCCCTATAAAAAGCCACCGCATATATGGTGGCTTTTTCTTTGGCGCAGGCTATTTTGACTTTCGCTTTGTTGTTATCGTGCAGTATAGATATATTTGCCCACGATATAACCATGGCTGCTAACAACTGTCCTATTTGCGCAAGTGATGATAAGTTCCATATTAGTGAAGCTTGGGTGCGCGCTATCACTGCAATATTGCCATCAAACAATGGGTAGCTTAAAACTGGTTGGGGGGAGCAGAGCATATGAAATGCTATCTGGAAAAACAGTTCAATTAAATTCACTGCCTGAAAACAAAACATGGGTTACAGTTTTCACTGTAACCCATTGTTTTTATTTGGAGCGGGCGAAGAGATTCGAACTCTCGACCCTAACCTTGGCAAGGTTATGCTCTACCCCTGAGCTACGCCCG
>JQIA01000129.1_pt1 | contig 33175 bp, 33 predicted proteins | sample 811431 | NCBI WGS metagenome assembly JQIA01 (sample SAMN02998118, study PRJNA258478) | marine sediment metagenome | biome: marine; feature: seafloor; material: sediment; isolation source: oil-polluted sediment collected from 3 locations (0.5 km, 0.7 km and 0.9 km)... | place: USA: Gulf of Mexico ...
GATAACAATGGGGGCAGCATTATTCATGGGTGAACAGGTCGGTTGGCGTCGCTGGAGCGCAATCATCGTGGGTTTTTTCGGTGTCCTGTTGATCATTCGACCTGGTTTCAGCGCTTTTGATCCCGCAATCATTTTTGTTCTTATCGCAGTTCTGGGGGTTGCTGCGCGTGATCTGATCACCCGCCTTATCACTGATAATGTCGCTTCGACTGTGATTTCATTTCAGGGGTTTATCGCGGTGTTTATCGCAGGCGTAACATTACTGTTGGTACAGTCAAATGATCTGGTTGCGATCTCTGTACAAGAAACTGCTTTTTTTGCAGGCGCCATTGTTTTCGGCGTCGCAGGCTATTACGCAATCGTTGCCGCTATGCGCATCGGTGACGCTTCGGCCGTCACTCCATTTCGCTACACACGGTTGTTATTCTCGTTGATCGTGGGCAGTCTGGTTTTCCATGAACGTCCTGATGCGTTAACCCTTATAGGGGCCGCGATAATTATCGGAACCGGCTTATATATGTTTCTAAGGGAAAGGCGGGTGACAGAGGTGAGTTAAAACTCCCCCCTACAATCTTACAATTTCACACCCTTGCGCCCGGCCAAATCCACGATAAATTGCCATGCCACACGGCCTGAACGGTTACCACGTGTGGCTTGCCATTCAATCGCTTGCACTCGCAGATCATGTTCCGTAATCTCAATGCCATATGCATCACAATAGCCCCGGATCATCGCGAGGTAACCGTCTTGGCTACACCCATAAAACCCGAGCCATAAACCAAAGCGATCTGACAGTGAAACTTTCTCTTCGACTGCCTCTGAGGGATTAATCGCAGTGGAACGTTCATTTTCAATCATATCACGTGGCATCAAATGGCGACGATTAGATGTGGCATATAACACCACATTATCAGGCCGCCCTTCCACTCCGCCATCCAGCACCGCTTTCAAGGATTTATAATGGGTGTCATCATTACTGAAACTCAGATCATCGCAAAACAGTATGAACCGCTCGCTTGCAGCCCGTAATATTGACAATAAACGCCCAATACTGGGCAGATCTTCGCGTTGAACTTCTATCAGTTTTACACCAGCTACTGCACCGTGAACCGCTTTGACCAACGACGATTTTCCCATGCCGCGCGCGCCCCACAAAAGCGCGTTATTTGCAGGTAAACCACCAGCAAACTGCATTGTATTTTTCAATAAGGTATCACGGACCTGATCAACCCCTACCAACAGTTTGATATCTACGCGGTTGACCTGTTTCACAGACTCTAGACGATCAGGGCTGACATGCCATACAAATGCGTCTGCAGCGTCAAAATCAGGGGCTTCGAACGGCTTTGGGCTGATACGCTCTAGCGCATCAGCTATCCGTGCAAAAGCATCTTCATTCATGCCTCATCCTCATCGTCGTCATAATAGCCATCTTCACGTAACTTCTTTTCACGCTTGCGTTCTACAGCGGCCACCAAATGAATTGATATTTCATAAAGCAAGTAAACCACTGTAAATAGGATCACTTGCGTTACAACATCAGGTGGGGTTACGATTGCAGCTAATGTCAAAATAGCAACAACCGCATATTTACGCATGTTTTTCATACCTTGCGATGAAACCAAACCCGCCATACCCAATAAGGTCATCAGCACGGGCAATTGAAAACACAAGCCAAAGGCAAAGATAAATTTCAGGGTCAGATCGAGAATATCTTGCACCCGAGGGATAAAAGTATTTCCTGTCTCAGTGCCACCATTTGTGACAGCACCATTACCTTCGGTCACAAAGTCACTGAAGCCAATGAAGAAATTCATCGCCAACGGGGTCACCACATAATGCGCAAAAGCTGCCCCAGTCAAAAACAGTAAGGGTGATGCAACAATAAACGGTAAGAACGCACCTTTTTCGTTCTTGTAAAGACCGGGCGCGACAAAGCGCCAAAGTTGAAAAGCGATCATTGGGAAAGACACTGCAAACCCCATCAGGATGGAAATTCGAAAATACACAAAAAAGTTTTCTTGTGCCGCAAAGGTTGAGAAATCAGGCCTTTGTCCATAAGCACGCAATACTTTCGCAGTCGGTTCCAACAAAAAGGTCAACAAGCTTGGTGCGAAATAAAATGTTACCAAAATACCGACCACAAAAGCTATGATAGAATAGATCAAACGTGAACGTAGTTCTGTAAGATGTTCGATCAGCGGAGCTGAGCTTTCTTCGATTTCAACATCATCACTCATGATTTAGCCTTGGATGGGGTGGGTTTCTTTACTGCCGGTTTTTTCGGTGTAGCTTTTTTTGGTGCGGTTTTCTTCGTCACAGGTTTCTTCGCAGCAATCTTTTTCGCTACTGTCTTTTTAGCCGCTGGCTTAGGCGGCTTAACAGGTGCCGTATCCTTTGCAGGTTTCGTATCACTGCCTGCATATGTCTGTGCATAATCTTTGATGTTTTTACCAACACCCTTGATCGAAAAATCATCTTTGATATCAGTGGCTTTCTTCAATGTGTCACTGATATCTTTAACGCCACTTTCATCTGCGGCATCATTCATCGCAGATTGAAAATCACGCGCCATACCGCGCGCTTTGCCCACAAAGTTACCTACTTTGCGAAACATCATCGGTAAATCTTTCGGCCCGACAACGATCAACGCCACCACACCAATGATCATCAATTCAGACCATCCAATATCAAACATATGTCACGCCTTTTAAATACGATAAGCCAAATTTAGCTTTTTTCGCTTTCGTCTTTTTCAGGGGTGATGTCTTTTGCACTGTCAGAGCCATCTTCAATGGCGGCATCCATCTCTTCTTTGCCTTCGGTTACGCCTTTTTTGAACGCAGTAATACCTTTACCAACTTCACCCATCAAGCTGGATACTTTCCCGCGGCCAAACATCAACAGAACGACAACAGCGATTAGTATCAGGCCTGGTAGGCCAATATTCTGAATAAACAGAGGTGTGGTCAGAAACATTTATATTCTCCCATATGTTACAAAGCATTGTTTGCTTTATCTCGTCGAGCTACATTTATGGATTTTTCCCGAAGGTTCAAACCGAAAACACGTTATTTTACATAAATATCGTCGCAGCTTGGTATTTATACTTACTTTTTAAACAAAAAGCAGCGATCACGGCGCATCGACAGCCATAAAGCCGTGTCAACATTAGGCAAAAACACTCCGGGCACCAATACTTTTAAAACGCTACCATCATAATCCATCGCAAATTCTACGAGGCTTTGATGGCCCAGATAACGCGCCCGTTTCACACGACCGCGCGCCGGAACCCCATCCTTTACGGTCGGATTTGGGCCCCGCCCTTTGCGGTCAAAATCCAGTTTCAGATGTTGTGGGCGAATGATAATTTCAACTTGAGTGCCATCCACCATACCAGGTGTCAAAAACTGCCCGAACGCAGTTTCAGTCAGAGCGTTTGTCACATCGCCTTCAATCACGTTCACATCGGAGAAAAAAGCGGCGGCTTGACTGTCCACAGGGGCGTTATAAATATTATAAGGCGCCCCAGCTTGCACGATACGCCCGTCACGCATCAAAGCAATCTGGTCAGCCATACGCATGGCTTCTTCAGGTTCGTGCGTCACCATTAACACGGCAGTGTTTTCTGCCTTCAGAATTTCCAATGTGGCATCGCGCACATCATCCCGCAAACGATCATCAAGGCCTGAAAATGGCTCGTCCATCAGTAAGACCTGTGGTTTTGGAGCAAGGGCACGGGCCAATGCCACCCGTTGTTGCTCTCCGCCAGATAATTGGTGTGGGTATTTTGTTTCGAACCCATCCAGTCCGACTTTGTGCAACAACTCTTTCACGCGCGCCTTTTTAAGACGCCGCGCACCTTGCAAGCCAAAACCTATGTTACCTTCCACATCCAGATGCGGGAACAATGCGAAATCTTGAAACATCAACCCTATATTACGTGCCTCTGGTTGCATATGACCTGCTGCATCCGAGACCACTTGCCCGTCAATCCGCACAATCCCTGAGCTTTGCTGATCGACGCCCGCCGCAATACGTAATGTCGTTGATTTGCCACAACCAGAAGGCCCCAGTAAACAAGTGACTTCACCCGCAGCCAGTGTCAAAGACAGGCCGTCAACCACAGTGACCGCATCAAAATGACGGGTGATATCTTGCAATTCCAGTTTACTGACGGGCATCGCGGGTTTAGGCCTTATCCTACTGTCTATCCGACCCTTTTTATCGGGTTTCACTTCGCCCTATCAGCCTCACGCCTTGCGGGCAAGCTTTCCTTGGGTGGCAAGGCCAATTAGACCTGCGGCAAAACCAACAACCAAGACTGTAATACAGATGTACAAAAGTTGGTCGTATTTATGCGGCCCATCAAACAGCATCTTTACCAGATCAGTACCACGGTACATATAAGCCACCGCCCCTAAAATAGCCGTAATATAAGCCACTAAAAACGACCATAACGGCACCACACGGTTAAACACAAACGCGAGCACAAGAACGGGTGTTAAGAACATAGATGCCGTGCCCGAAACCGCCACTGCATCAAATAAAGTCTTATTACCCCAAAGCGTCATTATCGTACCTGCAGCCATAAACCCAAACATAGCAACACGCCCGCACAGCACAGTACGTGGAGCAGCTTTGAATTCATCAATCACCAAGCGTGCGGCAGAGGCCAAAGCACTATCCAATGTGGACATTGCTGAAACCAACAATGATGCTGTAATCAAAAAGTAAACTGTCGGGCCAAACATCACCTGCCATGTCCCCAACAGCTGGTTTTCGTAAGAAGCCCCGATAATGCCTGCCTGAATACCAAACATGCCAAAACCAAAAATACACGCAGCTGACAGCCAGAACGCATGTAAAAAGCTTTTGCGCGTGGTGACTTCATCCGCAATAAATCCACGATCCATCATCACCGGGTCATGGGCAGGATATGAAAACACTTGCAACAGCGCAACTACCACCAAGATCCAACCTGGCCGACTGGCCTGATCATGCACGCCATGTGCACTGAAGATTGCGCTTATACTAAAGCTGTCATTGGCAACCATCATGTAGAAAGACAGGATAAAGACAACTAAGAATACAATCATCTGCATAACATCAGTGCGTAGACTTGCACGAAGCCCCCCTAATGCAGAGTAAACCAATCCAATAATAGCAACACTAACAATCGCTCCGATTTTAGCCCAAGCCAAATCCGGAAAAGCCGCAGCGAAGATCAGACCCACCACAATTAAATTAGCAAACACTTCTGACAATAAACGCAACGCAATCACCGCATTATAGGCTACATGGCCCGTACGGCCAAAGTTCTCACCCAGCCAATCTTGTACGGATCGCGCCCCGCGTAATCGCATTTGGCCAACAATAAACATCCCTGTAAGAAAGCTTAGATAATACGCAGTGTAAGCCAGCGTTCCTGCAAAGCCGTAAAAGTAACCTAAGATTGCCGCATTCATCAGCGAACGGGCGAATATCCATGTTGTGACCTGACTAAGCACCAACATCCATAAACCCGGCTGTGCGCCTTTACCAGAAACCCCGTCAAAAAACCCTGTCACGCTGATTTTGCGTGGCGATATCACCAAACTAACGATGGTAATAAAACCGACAAAGTAAACCAAAGCCATAGGGCTTGCCAAAAAACTCATTAAGGATCTCCCGATTATATTTTGGTCTACTTACACCAGCATCTTATAAAAGCGAACGCAAATAATAAGCCTGACAGGAATGTTATATACCTTATATTGTCGAAACAGTCGCCCCACCATCGAGCAGTATATTTTGCCCAATCATATAGCCGACATGTTGCGAACACATGAACGCGCATGTAGCCCCAAATTCAGCCCCTGTGCCATATCGGTTCGCAGGGATTGTGGCACAACGTTGTGCCTTAACCTCTTTCATACTCAGGTTCTTGGCTTTGGCATTACCACTGTCTAACGAGGTCGCCCTGTCTGTGGCGTGAATACCAGGCAGCAAGTTGTTTATCGCCACTCCGTGCTTGGCCACATCGCGCGATGTGCCAGCAACATAACCCGTTAATCCTGTGCGCGCCGTATTAGACAAGCCCAGAATTCCGATCGGCCCCTTCACTGATTGCGAGGTAATATTGACGACACGGCCCCAGCCTTGTTCAATCATGTTCGGTAAAACCGCTTTCATCAGAGCGATCGGGGTTAGCATATTGGCATCCATCGCCTTGATGAAGTCATCCCGTTCCCAGTCAGACCAATGACCAGGAGGCGGGCCACCTGCATTTGTGATCAATATATCCACGGATCCGGCGGCATCCAGTACCGCCGCACGGCCTGCATCAGTGGTAATGTCACAAGCCACTGCCGTAACCTCCACACCATATGCACGCAACGCATCTGCCGCCACATCTAATGGCCCTTGTGTCCGCGCACAAATCACCAAATCAACACCGACCTTAGCCAAAGCCTCGGCACAGCCAAAACCCAAACCTTTGCTTGCAGCACAAACAACTGCCTTCTTACCTTTGATACCCAAATCCATAACATCGATTCCCTTGTATATTTACGCACCACCATAACGAAAGCTGTCAGTGAAGAAAGCACGAGGTACATTAGTCATACAAAATCTGTAATAAACTGGGTAATAATTGCGCAGACAATCCTCATAACATCAAAACTAACTACGCTTACTTGCCTGCGCCCGCCCTTATCAAAAGGGTTCGGTATCACAAAGCTGTAATGGAGGCTTTATTCAACTGGTTTTTCGTGAAATACAGGTTTTGTTACGTGAATTGCATCGGTTGGCGTGTATTGCAAAAGACATTCAAAGATCTAAAAAATAATCTTAAATCCCCGGCTCCACTTTTAGGTTGGGTCATTGCAACATTCGTCTGCGCTGCTGTTGGCCCGTTTGGCACATACCAAAGTGATACACTTAGTTTCAGGATTTTGTTTTGGGGCGGTATTATCTTAATTGCTATAATCTACGCCCTTTTTTGCCTTCATGCTGCTCATAATATATGGCCAAAACGCAGTTTTTTAAAAATCGCCCCGATCAGCAGTATTTTCTTTACAATCACCTTCTCTATTCCAGTCAAATTATTGACTTTGAAAATCTATACGGATCCTCAACCATCCTTATTGCTGATCATCCTCATTGTCGGCAGCATCACGACGACTATCGCTATTTTTATGCATATTATGGCCCCTCCCGAAACAGAAACCTTGACCTCTCAACCTATATTGAAATCAACCCTGAAAAACCATAAGGACAATCCATTCCTGTCCCGTATAAATTCAGATATAGAAACAAAACTGATCCGCATGACTATGCGGGATCATTATGTTGAGGTGCACACAAATCAGGGCAAACAACTTATCTATGAACGTTTCTCTGATGCGGTTGCCGCTTTATCAGAGTTTAACGGACATCAAATTCATCGATCTCACTGGGTGAACTTTGAAGAAATCAATAACACTGTCAAAAAAGACAACACGTTTTCTTTTGAAATGTCCGATGGCTTTGGCGTGCCGATTGCACGCAGCAAAGTCAAAGAACTAAAGGCAATGGGTGTATTGCCTTAGAGTTAGAAATCCGTTGGCGCACCACCCTCTTCTTTACGTTTGGCAACAAAGGCCTGTAATTCTTCATCAATCGCAGGATCGATCGCAGGGGCCTCAAATTCATTCAAAATATCTTTCCAAACTTTATTCGCCCTTTGCGCCGTCCATTTGCTACCGTCTAATTCCCATTGCTCATAATTGCGCCAATCAGATAAGAAGGGTGAATAAAATGCAGTTTCATAGCGTTCCTGCGTATGTTCTATGCCAAAGAAATGCCCTGTGGCACCCACGTCTTTAATCGCATCAATGGCAATATCATCGGGGCCTGTTGCGGTTAACATAGGTTCCATATAGCGTTGAATTTGCTGTAAAACTTCGCAGTCCATCACAAATTTTTCGTAAGATGCTATCAGACCGCCTTCCAGCCAGCCTGCAGCATGATAAACCATATTGACGTTAGATTGCACCGCAGACCAAAGTGAATTGCAGCTTTCCCACATCGCTTGCCCGTCAGGCGCGTTGGATGCGCAGGCATTAGTGGCGCGCAACGGCAATCCGTAAAATCGCGCCATTTGGCCTGTCATTTGGGTGGCGCGCATATATTCAGGTGTGCCAAAGGCAGGTGCACCCGATTTCATATCCACATTTGAAGTAAATGTGCCAATAATGCAGGGGACGCCGGGGTTGATATATTGCAATAAAGCAATCGCAGCCAAGCCTTCGGCAATAGATTGAGCCACCGCACCTGCCATGGTTACAGGCGCCATGGCACCCGCTAACGTAAAGGGTGTCACCGTAACAGGTTGGCCACGTCGCGCCAAGCGCATCGCACCATCAATCATCGGCTGGTCATGCTTCAATGGCGAGGTCGAATTAATATTTGTGTACATATGCGGCTTTGCATTAAACTCTTCATGGCTCAACCCGCCTGCGATACGCACCATTTCCATCGTGTCTTCAACCCGCTCTTTGCCCAGTGAATAGGCATGCGCGACTTTATCTGTCAGGGTCAGTTTTGAATACAAGCAATCCAGATGGCGTACGGATGCATGAATATCCACCGGTTCCACAGGATAGCCACCGGCCACATGGATACAATTGAAATATTGCGTCAATTTCACAAGATTTTCGAAATCTTCAAAATTACCAACCCGCCGCCCTTTATCCAGACACATTGCATTAGGCGGCGAAGACACATTCACAAAAACCATATTTTTGCCGCCAATTTTGATGGCCTTATCAGGATTACGTGGCGTAATGGTGAACTCTGACGGGCAATGCCCGATCATTTCCATCACCCAAGCGCGATCCATACGCACATTATCACCCGTGATTGTGCATCCCGCTTCACGCAAGATTTCCATAGCTTCTTCATTATAAAAATCGATACCGATTTCTTCTAGAATGCGCATTGCACCTTCATGGATGGCTTCCACCCCTTCAGGGCGCAAAGGTTCAGTTGGATTGTCCAGATTAACGATTTGCCGCCATGGCATTTGATCTATCGCTCGGTCGCCGCCGCGTCGGGTATTTCCCGCGCGCCCGCCTGCTCTGCTTCGTCTGGCCATGATAATCCTCTTGCATTATTGTTAAGAACAAGCTTGCTAAATTCTTGTCGTAAATAGTACAAATAAAACGACAAAACATGTCGTTTAAGACAATACACTTAACTATTTATTCGATAGTTTTGTTGGGAACTAGGTTATGGCAAATATAAAATGATTTCTGTAGAAAAATCGCAAAACAGGACCACGTATAAAATTGGGATCCTTTTGATCAATAATTTCTCAATGATGAGTGTCACCACGATGATAAATCCTTTTCGGAGTGCCAATCGTGATTTGGGCTATAAAGCATTTCACTGGGATATTCTGACCCTTAACGATCAACCGGTCTTGGCCTCAGACGGGTTTGAAGCCAAGCCGACATTACAGATCAACACCCCTGAAAAATTCGATTACTTCTTTGTTTGCTCGGGCCTGCAAACCAATCCGCCAAACAGAGCAAGACTCAACACCGCACTGCAAAGATTCTACAAACAATCTAAAGTCTTCGGCGCCTTGTCATCAGGGGCTTATATGCTAGCACGTTCCGGCTTTTTAGAAGGTAAAAAATTTACGTTACACTGGGAAAACCAATCCGCCTTTGTAGAAGAATTTCCCAATCTTGTCCCGAGCACTTCATTGTTTGTAACCGACGGCAATCTATGGACAAGCTCGGGGGGGTTATCTTGTATGGATATGGCCCTAAAAATAATAAGTGACAGTTTCGGGCTTAAAGTCGCGAATGCCGTGGGCAATCAATACCAGATTGACCGCATCCGCAAACCCAATGTCGAGCAACGCCCGTTTTTCATGGCCGAATATGACACTTTGCCTCCTAACTTGCGTACAGCCATCAAGATCATGATCGAAAACCTGGAAACCCCTTTATCTATTGCAGAATTAAGTAAGGCTGTGGGCATAACCGTGCGATCCTTGGAACGCGGCTTCAAACAAGAATTGGGCAGCTCACCAGGCAAATATTACCGGAAAATTCGGTTAGAAAGGGCAAAGCATTTGCTTTGGCACAGTAACATGTCAATTCTAGAAGTTTCAATCCTGACAGGATTTCCATCACCTTCATATCTGTCACGTCTCTACCGGCAAGAATTCGGAGTTTTACCATCAGAGGAACGCAAAAGAACCAGTCAAGATAAGGTGTATTAATCAAATACACCAACTGTAAATTTTTTAAATTATTGTTGATAAAGTCGAAATATCAGGCAAAATCACATCTGCAAGATGCGCAATATCTGCGTGATTTGCAGGGCCAGTCAAAACACCGACGTTCATTCCAACCCCTGCATTGCGCCCTGCTTCCAGATCGTGGCTGCTATCACCAATCATTGCAACCTGACTGGGGTTAAGCTTCATTTTTTCACAAAAGCCAAGGATCATATCTGCCTCTGGTTTTGGTGTAAAGCCGCTGTCATATCCGCAAATAAAATCAAAATGATGGTGGATATTATGATCTTGCATTTGATTAACCGCACTTTGTTCAAAATCATTCGTAGCAATGCCCAGCGCCATGCCACGAGCTTTGAAACTTGCCAGCAATGGGTCAAGCGCACATACGGGCACGGCTGTGGTGTCTTGCAATGCTGTAAAAGCAATTTCTTCAATGGCTTTGGCATTTAAATGCGGGTGTATTGATGCCAGTAAAACACATTGTTCATCCACAGGCGCATTCACAGCCACTGACCCAGTGATAAAATCTTTAGCGTCCCAATCAAACCCAACCAATTTAGCCATTGCTAGACGCAGATCATGATCATCAGGGGCAAGTGAGGTCAGAAACGAAATAGACCAGTCGGCCCAAGTTTCGCTAAATCCGAACAATGTACCGTCTTTATCAAATAGTATGCCTTGGATTTTTTCCGCCATGTCTTATCGATCCCTTTTGGGCATATGACCGAGCAGGATAGATTCTGGCAAGTGTTTTATGTCCAGTTCGGCAAAGCACCACCCGGCAAGGCCATGCGGATGGGTTGCACGGCGTCATAAGGCAGATTTTGCGCATCACAAAACCCACGCACCCAATCATCGTCCATCAGAATGAAATCCATCACTGAGGCCAGAAATTCTGGGTCGCCAGCCCGCGCACGAACATCATCTAAGCCAGAGCCAGTAGCGCCTAAAAAAGTCATCAACAAATCATCTTGCGCCGAAATCCAGCCAAGGGCCTGAAGCGCAGCAAGTTCAGCTTGATCTGTATTGAATTGCATTATTTATGCTGCTTTCTAGGATGTTTTTCCAGCCATTTACGGCGTTTTTCCTTCACTGCATTAACATAGCCTAGGCGCTGCTCATCTGTCATCCCTGAAATGATCGCAACAAAAGCTTTTTGCGCATCTTGGGTGGATCGGGTAATATGCGATCTTTGGGTATCAAAGGCTGCATGCAACGCTTCGGCTTTAAACGGGCGCGCAATGATTGCGATTTGGATTGTCTGCATAACCTCATGCATACCTTTGCCATTTGCATGTAATTGTGTGCGGTTAACCCGAAAATACCTGCGCACTTCTCGGCGTTGTTCTGTGGGCAAAGAATGCATTAAAACCCGCAAACCAGAACTGCTTGCAAAATGCGTTTTACGATGATTAGGCCCAGACATTTTAGCCCCGGCCACCAGACCGACCACTGCAAGGTTCATCCCTAAAGAAAGAACTAATAAAATTTTCATCCATGGCCATTTACCGGGTATTTTTATCTCTGTCATATTAGCCCTCTTGAAATAATGCTTCTATTTCGGAAGCCACTGAAAAGCTATCGTTACTAAACGCTTCAGTGTTTTGTTGTGTGTTATTAAGATAATCTAGGCTATCTGGTGTGGAATATCCGACATACAGGCCAAAAACAGCACAGGCCGTCATAGCCATCAATGGTTGCCAGCCCCCAATTTTACGCAACAAACCAGTCAGTGAAACCGTTGCAGCCACTGTTTTGGTAGTTTTTGTTCGCAGTGCAGTCTGCTGCTGCGCATCTGCCATCAGGGTTTGCAAAAAAACCGTCTCTGGCTGATCTGCCACAGCTTTGGCCGCGTCAAAAAACGCCTCCAGTTCCACATCTGTTTTCTTATCCATCATTCCAATCCCAGTTCCTTTTTTTGCCCCAAAAGCAGTCCCGCCAAATTCCGTTTACCCCGGGCGATCAGGCTTTCGACCGCTTCGACACTAATTTGCATAATCCGTGCAATCTCAGGATTCGCTAATTCCTCTATGTGCCGCAAAGTCACTGCCAACCTTTGCCGTTCGGGTAATTGCGCCATAGCATCTTGCAAAGCCTGCGCCCGATCATGTGATTGCATCTGTTTTTCCACAGAAGGTTTTTGATCTGCAGGCTCCGCTATTTCATCCAAATTAATACCTTTTTTGCGACGCAGGCGGTCAATGCAAAGGTTACTGGTCACTCGGTATAGCCAGGTTGATACTTTCGCTTCACCCTGGCGCCATTCCGGAGCAATTTTCCACAACCGCAACATCGCATCTTGGGCTACATCTTGCGCTTCGGCCTTATCGCGCAATAAGCGCCCGGACAATGCCAGGACACGCGGCGCATGACGGTATGTCAAAGCCCGTGCAGCATCTTGATCTCCATTTGCGTAGAGAACCATCAATGCGTCATCACTGACATCATTTATTGCATCCAAAGCCATCATACCCTTGCATTAACGACCTACCCGCCATAGGGCAATCTGTGTGGCGGGCCCAATTTTAGGCCCACCACTCTTATCTTATATCTTAATCAGCGTGTTTACGGTGTCCGCGCATCTTCTTGGCTTCGTCCTTTGAAATTTTTCCATCGCCGTCTTTATCCATTTTTTCGAACATTTTAGCACTACGATGGCTCATTTCCGACGCATCCAGCTTGCCATCTTTGTTTTGGTCCATTTTAGCAAACATATGCTTTATCTTCTGTTCCACATGCTTGTGCATAGCGGCACGCATTTCATCTTGTGACAAAGCCCCATCGCCATTTGTATCTTTCTTAGATAAGCGTCCTGTTCGGTGTGCAGACATTTCATCTTGCGTAACAAAACCGTCCGCATTGGCGTCTATCTTGTCAAATTGTTTATAAAGTCCACCATGGTGCATATTTTTATTACCTGCCATGGCAACACTCACCACACTCACACTTAAGACTGCAATAACTACAGTTTTTGTAAACTTATTCATAATCCGTTCCTCATTTTCAGTTCTCAGGCAGATTTGCCTACCTTCAAGTATAAATACGCGGCCCAAACCGCTTTCCGTCGCAGATTAATAATTTTATTTGCGACATCCCGCCGCGAGGCAGCTTGTCCTAGTTTCTTTCTGATACAATTGCTTTATCACTTTGCTAATGGAACATCACAACACATCAAATCATATAGACCGCCCCCTGAAACCTGCATTATTGCGCGGGTGGCGCAGATTATGCCCGAACTGCGGCTCAGGCCCATTGTTCAAAGGTTATCTGACCATTTGCAAAGCCTGCCCGGTATGCGCGCAAGAGTTACATCATCACCGTGCCGATGATGGCCCAGCTTATATAACCATTCTTGTATGTGGCCACTTATTGGGGCCGCTTATGTTAATCGCATTCGAAATGTTTCGCCCCGATCCGATTGTTCTAGGTTTAGTCTTCATTTTGTTTTTCGTCGCTTTGGCCTTATTTTTACTGCCCCGGATCAAAGGTGCATTTGTCAACTTGCAATGGGCTAAACGCATGCATGGATTCGGCAAAGATGGGGCTACTACACCTGCAGAATAACTGCTAAGCTGTTTGCCATGATATCCAGTTTTCTGACCCGCCGGGAACCCGTTTTACCAGATGCTCTTTTGCAGCTTGCAAAAAAGGCTGACACGCCGCGCGTAGCGATTGCACGCGCAGGGGCCACTTTGCCAATGCAAGCCGCACATGAAGCGACCAAAGCCGGCGTCATGCTTCCGCTTTTTACGGGTGAAGCCACAATGATCAAAGCCGCCGCCGCGGCTTTAGATTGGGACATCTCGGCATATGAAATCATCAATACCGATGGCGAAGAAGCCGCGGGCCATGCCGCTGCATTGGCCTGTGGTGAAGGCCGCGCTGATGTGTTGATGAAAGGGCATCTGCACACAGACACGTTTATGAAATCGGCTCTTTCACGTGATAATGGCCTGCGTACTGGGGCGCGCCTAGTGCATGTATTTTACCTGACGCACCCTGCGGGCGGCAAACCATTATTAATTTCGGATGCTGCTGTAAACGTGAGCCCTGACATTGAAACCCGCAAAGCAGCAATAACTTACTGCGTTGAAATATTGAGAAAATTAGGAACTGATCAACCAAAAATCGCAATGTTGTCAGCCACTGAAAGCGTATTGCCAGCAGTGCCTTCATCAGGTGAGGCCCGCGATTTGCGGGACTGGGCGCGCGCAGAGATCCCTAATGCATATTTTTCTGGCCCCTTGGCACTTGATTTAATCCTGTCGCCTGAAAGTGTTGCTATTAAAGGCATGGATGATGATCCTGTTGCAGGGAATGCAGACGCTGTCATCGTGCCTGACATTGTTAGCGGCAACACCTTGTTCAAATCACTGGTCTACCTTGCCAGCGGTTGCGCTGCAGGTGTGGTGATGGGCGCAAAAGTACCGATCCTGCTGACCAGCCGAGCTGATGCCGCAGTGGCTCGGATGGCCTCGGTTGCACTGGCAGCAGTATTAAGCAACCGTACATAAACAAAGCTCTAGAAACAACTCATCCTACGGGTTGGAAGTGGAATATAATGTCAGATCAAAATAAATCCTCGCGTATCAATAATTTTCGCAATCTTACCCCCGCGGCACGACTTGCAGCTTTGGGCAGTGATGTTGCGGATTTAAGCGGCGATAATATGTTACCAATGCCCTTGGCCGACGGGATGATCGAAAATGTTGTAGGCAAGTTTGAATTACCCCTCGGGGTGGCCACAAACTTTACTGTGAACGATAAAGATTACCTGATCCCGATGGCAGTTGAAGAACCTTCCGTGGTGGCAGCTGCCTCTTATATGGCTAAAATAGCACGGGGCTGCGGCGGTTTCAGGACCACCAGCACAGCCCCGATCATGCGCGCACAGATACAGATACTCAGGATCACTGACACTGCGGCAGCTAAAACACAGATAATGGCGGCTAAAAAAACAATTATCACCGCTGCCAATGCCAAAGACAAGGTTTTGATCCAACTTGGTGGTGGCTGCAAAGATATTGAAGTCCATATCTTTGAAGAGACCCCCATAGGCCCGATGGTAATTCTGCATCTACTTGTCGACGTACGCGATGCCATGGGGGCAAATACCGTGAATACGATGGCTGAAACCGTTGCTCCATTAATTGAAGAAATCACAGGCGGCACTGTGCGGTTACGCATCCTGTCAAACCTCGCAGATCTGCGTACAGTGCAGGCGTCCGTGCGGATCAGCACAGAAGCGCTCACCACAAAAGACTTGAATGGATCGGACGTAGCGCAAGGCATCGTTGAAGCTTGTGCCTTGGCAATTGTTGACCCCTACCGCGCGGCAACCCATAACAAAGGTATCATGAACGGCATTGATCCTGTTGTTTTAGCAACAGGAAATGACTGGCGGGCAATAGAGGCTGGCGCACATGCATATGCTGCGCGCTCTGGCCAATATACGTCATTGACCCGTTGGCAACTGGATGCGCAAGGTTATTTATGTGGCACTTTGGAACTGCCAATGGCCCTTGGCATTGTCGGTGGTGCTACCAAAACCCACCCTGCGGCTCAGGCCTCATTGACCTTGATGGGCGTAACATCGGCGCAGGAATTGGCAGAAGTGGTAACCTGTGTTGGCCTTGCCCAAAACATGGCCGCTTTGCGAGCTTTGTCTACCGAAGGCATCCAAAAAGGCCATATGGCATTGCACGCCCGCAACATTGCAATTGCAGCGGGTGCCATGGGCGCTGATATTGACCGCGTGGCCAAGGTGATTGTGCAGGCGGGGGATGTCAGTGTGGATCGGGCTGTGCAGGTTTTGAAAGAGAGCTAACTTCTTATCAACAATGCCCTTTACACAGTACAAATGAGTAGACAACCAATGTATTGCCTATGCGCTGGTGCCACAGAGCATGAAAGCGGGCAATAAAGTGGCGGCTTGCAAGGATAGCGTAGTTGTTTCCGGCGTTCTTTGTGATCTTCCGTTTATTTAGGGTCAAGTTTTTAAGGCCAGGCCTTTTTCACACATTGAAACAGTATTTTGCCTATTACAGATAAAATCACAACTTTTGCCCCGTCGCCACTATCTGGCTGGCGAGGTTTTCATCTATATTAGGTATATCATTAACAAGAAAGCAGGCCTGCCGTTTGTAGTTATAAGGCCGAACAAGGGGGAAACCCTTGCACCTAATTCTTACCGGTAATTTTCAGTGGTCTTCGCATTTGGTGTTGTTACCCACCCTTTGAAAACCCGTGATACTACTTTTGTCGACATGTGAGTTATACACAGTGAAAAGTTTAAGATTTGTAAAAGATACGTTCGCTGAGCCTGAATATACCGCTCAAGTTTGATAGCACCCAAAACGCTGTACCCACCGAGCGCATTCTTTGAGAACCATCTCTCTTTGGCAGGGCCGGGAAGGGGCTTTGCAACGATTGGGTTAGAGCGGTTATTTACTGGTCATCACCCTCGTAACCTTTCCTAAAACCCGAATGTAGTTTCATTCAACCTAAATACCGAAAAATATTCTCTTTTGGGCTGGCACTTGGAATAATTTTCTCCATACTCCGCGCCAAGGGGAGAGCCACTTTATGAAACACCATCAGCCAGACCTTGATACGTCGCCAGAAGTATCCGACGAGATACGCAAAACCACGTGCTACATGTGCGCATGCCGTTGTGGCATCGACGTGCATATGAAAGACGGCAAGGTCAAATATATCGAAGGCAACCGCGATCATCCGATCAACAAAGGTGTGCTTTGTGCCAAGGGTTCTGCTGGCATCATGCAGCATTATTCGCCCGCACGATTGCAAGCCCCTATGAAACGGGTTGGCCCGCGCGGCGAAGGCAAATTTGAAACCATCAGCTGGGATGAAGCTTTTGATATTGCTGAAAAATGGCTGAAACCTATTCGTGAAAAAGCTCCCCATAAACTGGCATTTTTTACTGGCCGCGACCAATCACAATCGCTGACAAGTTTCTGGGCACAGCAGTTCGGCACCCCAAACTACGCTGCACACGGCGGTTTTTGTTCTGTCAACATGGCCGCCGCTGGCATTTACACAATGGGCGGTGCGTTCTGGGAATTTGGCGTGCCTGACTGGGATCGCACCAAGATGTTCATGATCTTTGGTGTGGCCGAAGATCATGATAGTAACCCGATTAAAATGGGCCTCTCTAAACTCAAGGAACGCGGGGCCAAGATTGTGGGGATAAACCCGGTGCGTTCCGGGTATAATGCGATTGCCGATGAATGGGTCGGTATTACACCAGGCACCGACGGATTGTTCGTGTTGGCGATGATCCATGTGCTGCTCAAAGCAGGTAAGGTTGATCTGGAATATCTGATGCGCTACACTAACGCGCCGATGTTAGTAAATATCGATGAAGGTAGCGATGAACACGGGTTGTTGCTGCGCGATGTTAAAGGGCAGTTCATGGTGCAAGATCGCATCACGGGCAAGCCTGCGGCCTTTGACAAGAAGGGTGTGAAACCTGTGTTTACGGGTACGATTACCTATAGGGGCACGCAATACACCCCTGTGTTTGAGCTGATGACTGAAAAATATCTATCAGATGATTACGCGCCTGAGGCTGTGGCGGAACGTTGCGGAATTTCAGCGAAAACCATTCGCCGCCTGGCGGCAGAGCTGGCCCATGTCGCATTTGAACAAGAGATCACCATTGATCAACCGTGGACTGACTGGAAGGGCGAAAAACACGCGGTCATGACGGGTCGCCCGGTATCATTTCACGCCATGCGCGGAATTTCAGCACATTCCAACGGCTTTCAAACTTGCCGCGCGATCCACCTGCTGCAAATCCTGCTTGGCAGCGTTGAGGTGCCCGGCGGTATGCGTTTCAAACCACCCTACCCCAAACCCGTCGGCATTCACCCGACACCGCACAGTTACGCTACACCGGGCGGGCCCTTGAATGGACCGCATCTGGGGTTTCCAACTGGCCCCGAAGATTTGGCGTTGAATGCCAGCGGCACACCCATTCGCATTGATAAAGCCTTCACCTGGGAAAACCCGCTTTCAGCCCACGGCATGATGCATATGGTCATATCCAATGCCCATGCAGGCGACCCTTACAAAATTGATACGTTGTTCATGTATATGGCCAATATGTCATGGAATTCTTCAATGAATTCACGCGGTGTAATGGATATGCTGACCGATAAAGATGAAGACGGCAATTATGTGATCCCGAACATCATCTATTCAGATGCTTATTCGTCTGAAATGGTGGCATTTGCTGATCTGATACTGCCTGACACCACTTATCTGGAACGGCACGATTGTATTTCACTGCTCGACAGGCCGATATCCGAGGCCGATGCGATCTGTGATAGTATCCGCTGGCCTGTGGTCGAACCAGACCGCGATGTGCGCGGCTTTCAAACCGCCCTGATCCAACTGGGTGCCAAACTGGGCTTGCCGGGGTTTGTGAATGAAGACGGTTCTGAAAAGTACAAAGATTATGCCGATTATATCGTCAACCACGAACGTCGCCCCGGCGTTGGCCCTTTGGCGGGGTTTCGCGGCAAGGATGGCACCGGCAAAGGCCGCGGGGAACCGAACCCTGCGCAGATTGATAAATACATCGAAAATGGCGGCTTCTGGCAAGAACATATCCCCGATGAAGCCCTGTTTTATAAACCGTGGAACATGGCCTATCAGAACTGGGCAGTGGAACGCGGTATCTTTGATAAACCCAGCCCCTATCTGTTCAGCATTTATGTAGAGCCAATACAAAAATTCCGCCTAGCAGCACAGGGAAAAGGTGAACTGCAGCCCCCCGATCACTTGCGCAAGCAGTTGATTGACGCGATGGATCCGTTACCGATTTGGTGGGCACCGTTTGAAGAGCAAAGTGTCGATTGTGATGAATACCCACTACACGCACTGACCCAACGCCCCGCTGCCATGTATCATTCATGGGGGTCGCAAAATGCCTGGTTACGCCAAATTCACGGTACCAACCCGCTTTATATTTCAAGTCAGGTTTGGGCAAAGCACCGTTTTAAAGAAGGGGACTGGGCCTATCTTACTTCACATCACGGGCGCATTAAAATACCAGTTGTTCGCATGGATGCGCTCAATCCCAAAACTGTCTGGACATGGAATGCCATTGGCAAACGCAAAGGAGCATGGGCGTTAGACAAGAACGCGCCCGAAGCGACAAAAGGCTTTTTGTTAAACCATCTGATCCATGAATTACTGCCACCTAAAGGCGATGGGCTGCGCTGGTCAAACTCTGACCCGATCACAGGTCAAGCTGCTTGGTATGATTTGCGCGTGAAAATCGAAAAAGCCCCGACAGAAGAGGGTATTTCGCAACCTGAAACCGCGGCCCAAACCTCTCCGGTAGGCCAAGGCCCCAAAGATATTGCATACGGAGAGGAATTTTAAAATGACAGCGCTTCCCCTTAGCACCGCCAAAAAACTTGGCCTTGTGATCGACCTTGATATTTGCGTTGGTTGTCATGCTTGTGTTATCAACTGCAAAGAATGGAACACCTCTAATTACGGTGCGCCTTTATCAGATCTGGACGCATATGGCAGCAATCCGGTAGGCACTTTTCTCAACAGAATTCATACGTATGAAGTAAAATACGATGAAAAACCTGCACAGACCGTACATTTTCCAAAATCTTGCTTACATTGTGAAGACGCGCCATGTGTCACTGTTTGCCCCACAGGGGCCAGTTATAAACGCGTTGAGGACGGCATTGTTTTGGTCAATGAAAGTGACTGCATCGGATGTGGATTATGCGCATGGGCCTGCCCTTATGGTGCACGTGAATTAGATGCAAAAGAAGGCGTGATGAAAAAATGCACGCTTTGCGTTGACCGTATCTATAATGAAAACCTACCTGAAATCGACCGTGAGCCGGCCTGCGTGCGCACCTGTCCTGCCAATGCGCGGCATTTTGGCGATTTCGCGGACCCTGACAGCAATGTTTCAAAGCTATCAGCTGATCGTGGCGGCATCCGTTTGATGGCAGAACAAGGTACCAAACCGGTGAATCGTTATCTACCGCCGCGCCCCAAAGCCGATATTCAAACAGATGGGGATATTGATATTCTGGCACCGTTCCTGGAACCTGTTGCCCAAACACCAAAAGGGCTGCTTGGTTGGCTCGATAAAGCATTGGAGGCTCTTTGACATGCACCCGGCCGCATCCGTAATAATTTTCACATCTCTTTCCGGCCTAGGCTTTGGCCTGATGGCTTTCTTAGGGCTAGGCCTGCCAAGCGTCTCAGGCAAGTCAGCTTTCGCTTTTTTCTTTATCGCTTTTGCATTATCTGTCGGCGGCTTGCTCGCGTCCACATTCCATTTGGGAAACCCGCAACGTGCAATGAAAGCATTTAGCCAGTGGCGTACCTCTTGGTTAAGCCGAGAAGGTGTAATTGCTGTGGCCGCCCTTTTGATCATGGCGCTTTACGCGGCTTTGTTGATCTTTCTGGAGCTTCGTATTACCGCCCTTGGTTGGCTGGGTAGCATACTCAGCATAGGCACTGTCTATTGCACCTCAATGATCTACGGCCAACTCAAAACCGTACCGCGCTGGAACATGGGCGTTACACCTGTTCTGTTTTTACTTTACGCGCTTGCGGGCGGGGCAATATTGGCCACGCAATTACGGCTTGCCTTGTTTTTATTAATTGCCTTAACCATCACACAAATTCTGACATGGTTACGCGGCGATATAAGTTTCACCACGGCGGGGCACAACATTGAAACCGCAACTGGCTTGGGTCATTTGGGAAAAGTACGCCTGCTCGAATCGCCACATTCCGGTGAGAATTACTTAACCCGAGAAATGGTGTATATTATCGGACGTAAACATGCGCTAAAATTGCGAATTATCGCAGTATTTTGCCTGGGGTTCATCCCGATTGCCATCTTAGCATTCGCCAGTTTAAATCACATATCAGCCCTGCTGATCGTAATCTTGCACATCATTGGCTTATTCACCGCACGCTGGTTGTTTTTTGCCGAGGCTGAGCATGTTGTCGGCTTGTATTACGACAAGCGTTAACGGATCACGAGAATCAGCAGTAATATACTGGCAATAACCAATGCAATGCCCATTAATTCTCTCGGTGTACTGCGTTCTTTGAAAATCAAATATGAAGCAAAGAAGGTGAAAACCAGTTCGATTTGCCCCAAGGCTTTGACATAAGCGGCGTTTTGCAAGGTGAAGGCCATGAACCAGCCCAAAGAGCCCAGCACACCAGTGATTCCGACCAAGCTTGTCACCCGCCATGACCGCATGACCCGTGTGATTTCACCGGGTTCACGTAAACTTAACCATATGCTCATCGCGATGGTTTGAAATGTGGTGACACAGGCCAGCGTAAAAGCAGCCCGGATGATGAAATCACCAGAGCTTAATGACAGGCTGGCCCCACGATAGCAGGTTGCCGAAATCGCGAATATCGCCCCTGATCCAATACCATATGCAGATGCACGGTTAAAAATGCGCTTGTACCATACCCCCTCGCCTGCCAATTTCGGTGGGTCTGACAGTAAAATCACACCAATAATACCGACAAAGATGGTCAAGATTGCCCAAAGCGATATACCTTCACCAAGCACAATAAAACCTACAACCGCGGTTAGGATCGCTTCCGTTTTCTTCAAAGTAATGCCAACTGCAAAATTACGTTCAGCAAAAAGCGCCACCACTAACATTGTCGCAATAATTTGTGCCATGCCACCAATGACCACAAATAGAGCGGTGCGAGGGCTGGCAGTTGGGATTTCCCAACCGAACCGTACCAAGCTTATCACGATAAGTATCGCGATCGGTGCTGCGAATAAGAAACGTGCAAAAGTTGCTCCGCCGGTGGTCAGTTTGGTGGCTTTGAGATGCTTTTGCAGCATGAAACGCAGGTTTTGCGCAAAAGCTGCAAAAATCGTTATAGGGATCCACAATGCCATATCAGTACGGCATCGGGTGAGCTTTGTGGACAGCCGCAATTTCGGCGAGTATATCACTGCTAAGTGTGATCTCGGTGGATTTAAGTGCGATTTCAAGCTGTGCCGTACTGGTGGCTCCAAAGATAACAGAGGCCATAAAAGGCCGTGTTAAGCACCATGCTAATGCCATTTGCGTTGGGTTTAGCCCATATTTATCCGCAACCATCTGATAAGCTGCAACTGCGGGCCACATGCGCGGAGTAACTCTGCCGCCCATATCTGGGTTAATAGATAATCTGGAACCTTCTGGGATGTTATTTCCATCCTTGTACTTGCCTGTTAACAAGCCTGTGGCCAATGGCGAAAACGCCAACAACCCGACTTGCTCATTATGGCAAAGTTCAGCCATATCCGTATCAAACAAGCGGCACATCAAACTGTATTCATTTTGCATAGATTGTACACGTGGCAAACTGCGTTCTTCTGAAACACGCAGCCATTGCGCAGTCCCCCATGCGCTTTCGTTGGACAGGCCAAAATGGCGAATTTTACCTGCGTCAACAAGATCCCGCATTGTTTCTAGTATGGAAACAATTTCATCCAAAACCTGTTGTTTGTTCTGCTCTTTAGGATCAAAATCCCAATTCTGGCGAAACATATATGAGCCGCGATTGGGCCAATGCAATTGGTAAAGATCAATGTAATCCGTTTGCAGAGATTTCAATGATGCCTCTACTGCTGTATGTATGGTTTCAGGTGAGATAGGCGCACCATCACGCACATTCATATAACCCACACCCGATACTTTCGTGGCAATCAGCACATTCTTGCGTTTACCCGATTTTGCCACCCATGCGCCGATGACCCTTTCGGTATCGCCCTGCGTTTCCTTACTTAACGGATTTACTGGATACATTTCAGCGGTATCGATCATATTCACACCGTAATCCAACGCCATGTCAATTTGCGCGTGGCCTTCAGCGGTAGTATTTTGTGTACCCCAGGTCATCGAGCCTAGGCAAAGCTCACTTACCTTCAGATCGGTGGTTCCTAAACTATTATATTTCATGGGTATTCTCCTATTCAGGCGCATTTGGACGTGTCATCCATATGAAGTCAACGCGAAAGAGCTTGGCATGAGTGCGCAATCAAAATGATTATAGAACTTGTAAAAATGTTTATAACCACAGTATCTATTGCAACACTCAAGGAAGACAACAATGTATATTCGTCCAGCCGTATCAAGCGATACAAATACGATTGCGGATATCTGGAATTCGGTGATCCGCAACAGTATTGCGACTTTTACCAATGTTGAAAAATCTGTATCGGATTTGTGCGAGCTTATCCATGAAAAGCATCAGGAAAACCACGGATTTTATGTCGCAGAAATCGATGGGCATATTTTGGGTTTTGCCACTTATGGGCATTTCAGAAACGGGCCAGGTTATGCCCACACGATGGAGCATTCCGTATTCTTATCTTCGCAGGCTAAACGCAAAGGTATCGGTAAAGCGTTAATACAACAACTGGAAAGCCATGCGCAAAATGCAGGCTTGCATTCCCTAATTGCAGGTTTAAGCGGCGAAAACACTGACGGCATTGCGTTTCATACCAACCTTGGATTTACGCAGGTTGCACATATAAAACAGGCCGGTTTTAAATTTGGACGTTGGCATGATCTGATTTTGATGCAAAAACTGATGTAAACGGTTCACAGATACAATCACAAAGGCACCCCATATGTCAGTTTGGCTTCGAATTTCAGATGCACTATCGGCCATTAAAACCGGCGAGGGCTTGACCAGCGTTCTTGAAAAATTAAAAAACCCGCCTGAAAAAAGCACCGCTTTTACCATTGCTGTGATCGCAATCGGGGCCAAAATGGCCAAAGCTGACGGGTTAGTGACAAAAGATGAAATAGCCGCTTTTCGCCAAATATTCCACATTCCAAAGCGTGATGAATGTAAAGCTGCCAAAGTGTTTAATCTCGCCCGCCAAGATGTAGCAGGATATGAAATCTACGCTGCGAAGATAGCCAAAATGTTCAAGACAGAAAAAGCCGTGCTTGAAGATCTCACAGAGGGCTTATTTTATATCGCTATGGCTGACGGTCATTATCACCCTAATGAGGATGATTATGTGCACCGTGTTGCAAATATTTTTGGCATTGATGAAGTGACATACCGTAGTTTTCGCACCCGCTTTGTGCCTGATGCCCCACCAGATGCTTATGATGTATTAGAGGTCACACCTGACAATACACTTGATGAAATCCGTAAAGTTTGGCGGCAGAAAATTCGCGAAACCCATCCAGATCAAATGATGGCACGCGGCCTGCCCGAAGAGGCGGTGATCATGGCTACCAAACGGATGATTGCCATTAATAAAGCTTGGGAAGAGATTAACGAAACTCACGGAGATACTTGATGCGCCTTGCCACTTATAATGTTGAGTGGTTTTCTAAACTGTTTGACCAGAATAATCAGTTGATCAATGACAACAGTTGGTCAGGCAAATGGAATGTCACCAAATCAATGCAAATTAACGCACTAGGGAAGGTTTTCCAGACGTTGGATGCAGATGGTGTCATGATCATTGAAGCCCCTGATGACAGCATTAACCAATCCACAATTGCTGCTCTTGAGAATTTTGCCACACGTTTCAAATTACGCCAAAATAAAGCACTAATCGGCTTTGCCAATAATACACAGCAAGAGATTTCTTTTCTGTATGACCCAACTAAATTAGACGTAATACATAATCCAAAAGGCATTCAAGAACCCCAGATGGGCGCCCATGATGATCCAAGATTTGATGGCACCTTTCATTTGGATGTGGATGTGGATGCAAAAGCTGAAAAGATTACATTTTCGAAACCTCCGCTGGAACTTCTGATGACCCCCAAAGGCGGAAATCCAGTGTGCCTGATCGGGGTTCACGCTAAATCCAAAGCCCCGCATGGCGCTAAAAACCGCCAACAAGAGGTGCGTATCTCCATTGAAAACCGCCGCAAGCAACTGGCCCAATGCATCTGGTTGCGTAAACGGGTTGAGCAGCATTTGAATGCGGGCGAAGATTTGATTGTTATGGGGGATCTCAATGATGGCCCGGGTTTGGATGAATATGAAAAACTGTTTGGTCAATCAGGGGTCGAGATCGTAATGGGCGTTAAGAAACCCAATGATGAAACCCTGTGCGAACCCCATGCGCAAGCCGCTATAGCCGCCCACGCAGGTGCTGCTCCTACAAGTTCGCGGTTTTATAACCACCATAAGAAAACATATTTGAATGCGCTTTTAGATTTCATCATGGTCTCGCCAGCCTTGGCGCATAAAAGCAAAGCTGTATGGAAAATCTGGCATCCCTTTAATGATCCGACTTGCTTTGATCAAAAAGATTTATGCACCGCGCTCCTGACTGCCTCAGATCACTTTCCTGTCAGCATCGATCTAGATTTAACCACAAAGAACAACGTTAAAGGGTGAAGTTTTCAAACAAACCCCTATATTATAATAATGAAATACATCTTACATATTGCCGCAATCTCTTGCTTAATGGCCTTTCCTACACAGGCGGGCCCAAAGGATTGGGAAGATTTGCGCAAAGGTCTGGAAGAATTATCGGAAGGCACGCAAGAGTTTTTTGAAAGCTGGGTTGATGAACTGGGCCCTTTGTTGAACTCTTTACGTGATAAAATCGACGATCTAGGTGAATATGAACCGCCTGAGGTTTTGCCCAATGGTGATATCATCATCCGGCGCAAGCCCAAGCCGAAAAAGCCTGTAGAACAAAAACCCTCTTACGAAATATAGCTTTCCCTTTGCGGGTATAGGCCTTACATCTTCTGTCAAATATTTCAGGAGATACCGGCTAATGTTCACCCCATTCAATCCCCCACAACCCGACCTGCCCCGTGATATGCGAGATGCTGCTTCAGGCAGTGAATTCGGGGATCTTCCGGAATGGAACTTGGATGATCTTTACCCCAGCACTGACGGGCCAGAAATCACCAAAGACATGGCATGGCTAGGCGTTGAATGCCCTGCATTTTCCAATGACTATGAAGGTAAACTTGCAGGTCTTGATGCCGCAGGGCTTTTGAATTGCATCTTGCGATTTGAAAAGATCCAAAACATCATGGGGCGGGTGATGTCTTTTGCAGGTCTGCGTTATTACCAAAACACCACTGACCCAGAGCGCGGTAAATTCATGTCCGACATGCAAGGGGCGATTACTGATATGTCAACGCCCATGGTCTTCTTTTCGCTGGAGTTAAACCGTGTCGATGATGCGCAGCTGAATGCCCTGGTTGCTGCAGATGAAGGATTGGCACGTTACAAACCAATCCTAGATCAGATGCGGGCGATGAAACCCTATCAATTGTCTGACGAACTGGAAAAGTTTCTGCATGATCAATCTGTTGTTGGCACTGCCGCATGGAACCGTCTGTTTGACGAGACCATGGCAGGTTTGGTTTTTGATGTAGACGGCACGGAATTGAATTTAGAAGCCACGCTGAACCTTTTGTCAGATGTAGATCGCGCAAAGCGTGAAACCGGTGCAAAAGCTTTGGTCAAAGTCTTTCAAAGCAATATCGCGTTATTTGCGCGGATTACCAATACTCTGGCCAAGGAAAAAGAAATCGAAGACCGCTGGCGCGGCTTGCCAACACCGCAAGCAAGCCGGCATCTGGCCAATCATGTAGAGCCTGAGGTGGTTCAGGCACTAAGAGATGCGGTTGTCTCAGCTTATCCAAAATTATCACATCGCTATTATGCTCTGAAAGCCAAGTGGCTGGGGCTGGACACCCTGGAAATGTGGGATCGCAATGCACCCTTGCCCAATGAAGATAGCGCAGCGATTTCATGGGAAGTTGCACGGTCTACAGTTATGGAAGCTTATAAAGATTTCGACCCTGAAATGGCAAACATTGCACAACCATTCTTCGATAAAGGTTGGATTGACGCAGGTGTAAAACCCGGCAAAGCACCTGGGGCCTTCGCACATCCGACAGTGACCAATGTACACCCCTATGTGATGCTAAATTACCTTGGAAAGCAACGTGATGTGATGACGCTCGCCCATGAATTGGGCCACGGCGTACATCAAGTTCTGGCCGCTGATCAAGGTGAATTACTCTCATCAACACCACTGACATTGGCTGAAACTGCATCCGTATTCGGTGAAATGCTGACTTTTCGCAAACTACTTGATACAGCCCCCGACAAAGCGGCCCGCAAGCGGCTTTTAGCGGGTAAAGTCGAGGATATGATCAACACAGTAGTGCGCCAGATCGCTTTTTACGACTTCGAATGTAAATTGCATGCGGCGCGCGGCGAAGGCGAATTAACTCCAGACCAGATCAACGAAATCTGGATGTCGGTTCAAGCTGAAAGCCTTGGCCCAGTATTTAACTTCATGGAAGGTTATGAAACCTTCTGGGCATATATTCCGCACTTCATCCATTCACCGTTCTATGTCTATGCTTATGCGTTCGGTGACGGTTTGGTAAATGCACTTTATGCAGTTTATGCCGAAGGTGATCCTGATTTTCAGAAGAAATACTTTGATATGCTCAAAGCTGGTGGGTCAAAACACCACAAAGATCTTTTAGCACCCTTTGGACTGGATGCCAGCGATCCAAAATTCTGGGATAAAGGATTAAGCTTGATCAGCTCAATGATTGATGAACTGGAAGCAATGGAAGAATAAAGCCATGGTCGCACATAAAAGCACGGATAACATCGCGCCTAAAACAGGCGAACAGCGTTTGAAGATAGCCTATTTGTGCGACCAAGATCCAACCAACCCGCATACCTATTCCGGCGGCAATGCACGGCTGTATAATACGCTGCAAGAATATGTCGGCGATGTACATGTTTTGAGCCGCAGCTGGTATTGGGCGGAGCCCATACGTTGGTTAATCAAAAGAATGCCCACAGCAATTATCATGCGTGCACAATGGCGGCTGCATCTGGCTTTTGCTCCGATTATAGCAAGAGGCGTTGCAAAAGAACTCGAAAATGGTGACTATGATGTGGTTTTCTGCCCCTATAGTTTCCATTCACTTTACAAGCTACGCCCACCAAAAAATATTGCGATCATCTACACATCAGATGCCACGCCGACTGTGTATAAAAATTCGGTTATCGGAGAAAACTTTGGATCTTTCTGGTCGCTATCCAGACGGTTGGACCCTTTAATCTTAAAGGCCGAAACCGAAGTCTTTCATAAGGTTGATCTGCTGTTATGGCCATCACAATGGCTGAAAGATGAAGCCGATAAAATGTACCAGCTGTCCAGTGATAAATCTTTGCATATCTCATGGGGCGCAAACATCACACCCCCTGCACCCGAGGACGCACCGTTAGAGCTTAACAGAGATAAACCGATAGAATTATTGATGATCGGACGTAATTGGGATGCAAAAGGCGGTCATATCAGCTTTGGCGTAATGATGATATTACGTGAAATGGGGCTGGATGCGCGGCTCACGGTTATCGGCTGCATTCCACCAGATGGTTTCTGTTCCGAGCATATGACAGTTCACCCTAATTTGGATAAATCGGTTCCAGAACAATTGACCGTTTTCACGGATGCCTTAAGATCAGCGCATTTCTTCATCATGCCTTCTTTTGAATCCTTTGGCTTTGCATTTTGTGAGGCATCAGCTTATAGCCTGCCATCACTTTGCTACCGTATCGGCGGGGTGCCTGTGCGCGATGACATTAATGGTCATGCTTTCGCTCTGGGCACCGATGCAGGCGATTTTGCACAAAAGGTGTTGAGCTATATAGAACATCCCGATGATTACGCGGCATTGCGCTGTCAAAGCCGAAAAGAATTTGAAGATCATTTAAACTGGCAAGTTTGGGGGCAAAAAGTGCTGCAACAGATCATGGCCTGTTAAAATAGATCACCTTACATCACCGAAAAGGTATTTTATTCAAAACTCACCTTGCCAGATGGTTTCATTAAAGCTTGAAATATCTATATATTCCTGCATTTTGATAATACTCAGGCACGAAATTGATACAAACTGGTAACCACATTACGCCATCAAACAGGACCCGCTATGAACCATTATGTGAAACGTATACTACAAACCGTTTTGGGGTTGGCTGTTATTGGCCTTGCAGGGTTCCTGATCTTTGGCCCAGGCATTGTAGAAAGAGGCAAGAACGCGGTTTTACCCCATGATCCTTATCCGGTGTCAGATCAAGCCGCCGCGCTACACAAAGACCTGATTATTGGCGACTGGCATGCGGATAGTTTATTGTGGAAACGTGACCTGACTAAACGCGCATCCCGTGGCCAGGTTGATATACCGCGTTTGCAAGAGGGCAATGTGGCTATTCAGATGTTCACGGCTGTCACCAAAAGCCCCAAAGGGTTGAATTACGATCATAATCTAGCAGATGCGCCCGATAATATAACTTTGCTGGCCTTAGGGCAATTATGGCCGATACGCACATGGGTTAGCCTGTTTGAACGGGCACTATATCAAGCAGAAAAGCTGCACCGTTTTGAAGCGGCCGCCCCCAATGACCTGAAAATCATATTAACGCGCACAGATTTGGATGCCGTTCTGGAAAGCCGCCAGAATGGGCAGAATATCGTGGGTGGGTTGTTAGGGATCGAAGGCAGCCACCCGCTAGAAGGCGATATGGCAAACTTGGATCGTTTAGTGAGCGCCGGTTACCGCATGTTCGCATTACAACATTTCTTTGATAATAAACTGGGCAGTTCACTGCACGGTGTTCAAGATCAAGGATTAACCGAATTTGGCCGCGAAGTTGTGCACCAGGTGGCTTCACGCAGCTTGATCCTTGATCTGGCACATTCCAGCCCACAAGTGGTGCGTGAAGTGCTGGACATGACCGATATTCCACTGGTTATCAGCCACACAGGCATTCACAGTCATTGCAAAGTAAAGCGCAATATATCCGATAAGCTGATGCGTGGTATTGCCGATAGCGGCGGTGTTGTGGCCATCGGTTATTGGGCGGATGTGACCTGTGATGCCAGCCCCAAAGGGGTGGCAGGTGCAATCAAAGCTGCGGTTGATCTTCTGGGTGAGGATCACGTGTCATTGGGATCAGATTATGACGGTAGTATTGAAACCGCGTTTGATACCTCTGAACTGGCCGCGTTAACCCATGAATTGCTTATCCAAGGCATGAGTAAAGCACAGATCGGAAAGGTTATGGGCGGGAATATGTTGCGGGTATTACGCACAAGGTTACCGCATTAATCTGCTTTCATCATGCCGCGCCCTACCGCCAGTTCGCGCATCTTTTCTTGTAGTTTCTCAAACGCACGGACTTCGATCTGGCGAATACGTTCGCGGCTAACTTCGTATTCAACGGATAACTCTTCCAAGGTTATGGGCTTATCTTGCAGTTTACGTTTACTCAGAATATCTTGCTCGCGATCATTAAGCACTGCCATGGCCTCACTCATCAGTTCGCGGCGCGCCTCTAGCTCATTGCGTTCAGCATAATCTGCAGCTTGATCGGCATCTTCATCTTCCAACCAATCCTGAAACTCTGCAGCCCCTTCACCGTCATCGCCCCCCACACGCACATTCAAAGAGGCATCCCCCCCTGACATACGGCGGTTCATCGAGGTTACCTCTTTTTCTGTCACATTCAGATCATGGGCAATTTGTTTAACGTGTTCAGGGCGCATATCGCCCTCTTCCATCACGCCGATCTTATTCTTTGCTTTGCGCAGATTAAAAAATAATTTCTTTTGCGCACTGGTGGTTCCCATTTTGACCAAAGACCAACTGCGCAGAACAAATTCTTGAATACTGGCGCGGATCCACCACATTGCATAAGTCGACAAACGGAAGCCTTTTTCGGGGTCAAAACGTTTTACTGCCTGCATCAAGCCCACATTGGCCTCTGATACCACTTCGGCGATCGGCAAGCCGTACCCACGATACCCCATTGCCATTTTAGCGGCCAGCCGCAGATGCGAGGTCACTAATTTATGGGCAGATTTTGTATCTTCACGTTCCACCCATGCTTTGGCCAGCATATACTCTTCTTCTGGCTCTAACATAGGGAACTTTCGGATTTCCTGCATGTAGCTGTTCAGACCCTGTTCCGGTGATGGTGCCGGCAGATTTGTGTAGCTCATTACGTACCCCCATGGTTACTAACATATGTAAAAAGTATGATGTATAAGAAGATTTTCAAGGTTTTCTTACGTTACGTAAGTATTTTCCGTAATATTATCCGACAAATATAAGAACTTCTTTAACATTCAATTTATTTACAGTATTCAATAACTTATTCAGATAGAATAAGCTCAAGTTGCTTTAAATCTCTGGGCAATTCCGAACTGAAACGCAATAGTTTTTTTGAAATAGGGTGAATAAAGCCAATTGTTGCTGCATGCAGGGCCTGACGGTTAAAACCTTCAAGAAATGCGCGACCTGTGTCAGAGAACGTATTCGTCGGCAAGGTTTTACGCCGCCCGTAAATCGGATCACCGATCAAACCGTGACCAATATGGCTTGCATGAACCCGGATTTGATGGGTCCGGCCAGTTTCCAGCCAACATTCTATTTTACCGGCATAAAGCCGCTCCACAGGGCCATAACTGTTAATCAATCTCATCCGCGTAATAGAATGGCGCCCTGCATCGGTAACCACCGCCATGCGCTTACGGTCCGTTTTATGACGCGCGATATTCGTGGCCACACGGATCACGCCGCCTTCTTCAAATGCCACCCCTGGCAAGCCTGCAATGCGCGGATCTGATCGGTTAGGGGCACCATTGGTAAAGGCAATATAACGCCGTTCAATCGTGTGTTTGGCAAATTGCGCTGCCAGTCCCTGATGCGCAATATCGTTTTTAGCCACCACCAGCAAACCTGATGTATCCTTATCAATACGGTGTACAATACCCGGTCGCTTCATGCCGCCCACACCTGACAGGCTATCAGCACAATGGTGCAACAATGCATTAACCAGCGTTCCGGTTTCAGAGCCGGGGGCAGGATGCACCACCATACCGGCGGCCTTGTTTACCAAGATCAGATCATCATCTTCATAAATCACTTCTATGGGAATATCTTCAGGCTCTGCCTCGAGGCTGACAGGTTTGGGTAAGATAACCTGCCATTCTTCCCCCACTTTACCTTTTGTTTTTAATTTCGTGACAACATCGCCACCAACACGCGCAACCGCACCGCTTTCGATCAGTTTCGTGATCATCGAACGGCTAAGCGTCACACCCTCTGGCACAACAGCAGCTAAAGCTTTATCAAGACGGGGTGGTGGCGCGTCATTAAGCGTCAAAATCAGCAGTTGATCGCTGGGATTAGAAGTAGGGTCTGACATGAATGAACTTTCCGACGAAATTAAAGAGCCCGGCAACCTGCGCTTGTTGCGCCGACTGGTCACAGCCCTGATGGTGGTGATGATTGTGGGCTTTCTAACCTTGATTGCAATGCTTGTCATGCGCTTAGCATCAAGTGCGCCCGAATTACCACTGCCAAGTTCGATCACCCTGCCCGATGGCTCTAAGGCTGAGACCTTCACCCAAGGGCCTGATTGGTTCGCAGTAGTAACAACGGACAGCCGTATCTTGATCTATGACCGCGTAACCGGGGAGTTAAGACAGGTGATGGAGATTGAGCGCTAGCAATATAGTGTACATTATGCTTCGTTTAAAACACAACTCTACCAATCTAAAACACAACCCTACCCAATCACCTCCAGATCAGGGCCGCGCCCGACCCTGCCCACGGGAGAGCATAAATACACTCACCCAGGGTCAAGCGCTACGTGACTGATTGTGATGCCGCATAATGCTTTTCTACCCAAGCTCTGCAGGGTCAGACGCTACGTGACTTAAATCAGCTAACAAATACCCTCTCCACCCCTTGCATCCCCCCGCCATTCCCCCGATATTCACTCTTATGAGTCTGCCACCCGGTTTTATTG
>JQIA01000130.1_pt1 | contig 33142 bp, 38 predicted proteins | sample 811431 | NCBI WGS metagenome assembly JQIA01 (sample SAMN02998118, study PRJNA258478) | marine sediment metagenome | biome: marine; feature: seafloor; material: sediment; isolation source: oil-polluted sediment collected from 3 locations (0.5 km, 0.7 km and 0.9 km)... | place: USA: Gulf of Mexico ...
ATAAGGTTTAATTACAAGTGAGTGAAATGGGCGATATCACTAATAGGCGTTTGAATTGAGTCGGTAGGCTTAACACAAGGAGTGACTGGATCTTTTTTCGCAGCAGTAGAAAACTCCGCTTTTAATTGGTATTTATTTTTATTCACAATATTACCATCACTACCAATAGAGAGCATTTCATCACTGTTTAAATGCTTTGCTTGATACGCCATAATTAATTGTAACGCGGTACCACGTTGTGCTTTATCCACAACAGTACCCTCAGGCCACTTTCCTGTTTCTGCTGCGCATTTTAAACGCAAATACATTGTTTCGGGCATATTTTCAATGGTATTTTCTAAGTTCATGTTGTTCCTATGTTCGATATTTAGTGTAACGTTTATTTTTACAAGTTAACTTTTAGGTTTAGGTTTAGTTTCTGGATTTAGTTACTTGATTTAGCTGCTTAGTTTAGTTACTTAATTTAGTTTTGGCGTTTAAATAACAACAATCTAACGCGAATGACAATATACATAATAAAGCCAACAACCGTACTCGCCAGTGCACAGGTATGTTGCCATGTACCTTGCTCAACATTATCCCAAAACATAAATAAAAAACCACCACAAAATAGCAACATCGCAATAAAAGAGTAATTCATTAACCTTTGCGCTTGGTTAATTTGACCAACTTTATTGATACTCGCTATTTTATCAGCATCTAACGCGGTTAAAGACAAATGACAGTAACGGCATTGCTTTGCTTTATTAGAGATCTTTTTTTTACAATTTGGGCAATTAATGACTGCCATTGATATAAACTTTAGCGATGAATAATTTTACGTATATTTTACCTAAATTTAAGCAAAAAAACGTCTTAAAAAGTGTTTTTATCGTTATTTTTAAATTTTTCTATACGCGCTTCCCAAAATGTAGCGTTTTCAATACCTAGTTTTTTTGGATCAAACGTATATTTCTTAACACCAGCTTTCTGTTGCGCTTCATAATCTTTTAACGCTTTAATGGCCGGCTTTGACATAAAGAAAATAATAATGATGCCAATTATATTTAACCAAGCCATTAAGCCAACACCAATATCACCAAGCCCCCAAGCAATGTTTGCCGTTTTCACTGTGCCGTAAAACGTTGCAATGATAATAATAATTTTCAATAAAAATACTGCACCGGGAAGGTTCAACGTACGTTTAATGTAATAAATATTATTTTCCGCAATGAAGTAATAAGCTAACAATGTAGTAAAAGCAAAGAAAAATAGCGCTAAAGCAACAAACGGCTTACCAACGCCCGTAAAAACACTCTCTACTGCCATTTGCGTAAACTGAGGGCCATTAGCAGCAATGTCACTCGCGATATTTTGTACTATAAAGACATCGCTAACACCATGCACATTGTACATACCCGTAATGATGATCATAAAAGCGGTAGCAGAACAAACAAATAGCGTATCAATATAAACAGAAAAAGCTTGTACTAACCCCTGTTGCGCAGGATGCTCTACTTCAGCAGCTGCTGCTGCGTGTGGCCCTGTACCCTGACCGGCTTCATTTGAATAAACACCACGTTTAACACCCCAACCAATCGCTGCACCAACACCTGCCATAGGTGAAAAAGCATCACCCAGTATCATCATCAAAGCCGTGGGTAACTGCGTAATATTTAGCCCAATAATAATTAAAGATATTAAAATATAGGCTAGTGCCATAAAAGGTACAATCACTTGGGTAACGTTAGCAATACGTTTAATACCGCCAAAAATGATAAAACCAAAAAGTAGAACAATACCCGTTGCGGTGTAAAGTTTGGCATAACTAATAATGCCTATCGTCGTTTCAAGTGTTCCGCTATGACTAAACACTTGCTCTACTGCACTACCAATAGTGTTCGCTTGTACCGTAGGAAGTAAAATACTTGTTGCAATAATAGTAGCAATAGCAAATATCCACGCGTACCATTTTTGTTTCATGGCTTTTTCTATGTAATAAGCGGGGCCACCATAATATTTACCATCATGCTTTTCTTTGTAAATTTGCGCATTGGTTGATTCAACATAAGCGGTTGCGGCCCCCAAAAAAGCAACAACCCACATCCAAAATACAGCACCGGGGCCACCAAAACCAATAGCGGCAGCAACACCTGCAATATTACCTGCACCAACACGACCAGATAAAGAGACAGCTAAGGCTTGAAAAGAGGATATTCCCTGATCCGATCTTTTACCTGACATTAACAAACGCCACATTTCTGAAAATTGACGAACCTGAACAAATCGAGTAAGTACAGAAAAAAACAAACCTGCACCTAAGCACAAATAAATAAGCGCACTACTCCAGATATAACTATTCATGGTATTTACTAATTCTTGCACTTCCAAGCACCTCTTTTTATTCTAAAATAATCATAAAGATCGTAGGTAAAGCCCTAATTCTGACGAATAACCCATAGATTTACCAATAATTTTGTTTTCTTTACTTATGACATAATAACTAGGGTAGCCTGAAATAGAAAAAGCATGCTTAATTTTTTCACTACCCAAAACAATGGGAAAGGTTAAGGTGTGCTTTTTAGTAAATGACATGACTTCTTCAACCGTTGAGTAATCCATCACAATCGCTATGACATCAACACGTTCATTTTTTTCATACAAAGACTGCAAATTACCGATACTTAAATGACATATTTGACACCAAGGCGCAAAGAAATAAAGAATGGTAGTTTTACCTTGTGAGTTTAATGAAACTGTATTTCCCATTAGCGTTGGCACTTGAGTAAATGCTAAATTTTCATGACCAACCACATTAGTATCAGCTGCTAACATACTGCTTTCACGAAAAAATGAAATCGCTTGAAAGAGAATAAAAAAGACGGCTGCTTGAATGGTAAAACTGCGAAGTGTGGCTAGCAAAATATTGTTCCTATTACATAAAAAATTCAGTTGAAAGCCACCGAACTTGAACCTATTTTTTAATTGTTTTCAGAAAATAACGTTGTGCTCACAATTTACCTTTCTAAAAATATCTCTTCGTGTACGGCAAGGTACCATAAAAACTTTATGACTATGTTTTTCTACCCAAACAGAATGATATATTAGCACAAAAACATAGTGCCTATTTCTTTGAAGTTCCATGTATTGAAGAATACATATCCAAACCACTGGATTCAGTACAGAATCAAGCCCCTTGATTTTCGCTACACGCTATTGAAATAAAAATTAACACCGTACAAAACAATATAAATACAATAGATAATGCTATAGTAACTAACAATTTATAACGGCTATTTAGTGGATCATTATGAAGTTAACCTGTATAGCATGTTACTTCAAAATATAGGTATCAAGATCCCTTAACATAACCCTAACCTTTTCTAAAGACAATATAAAAACATGATTACTCTTTTCGGTATAAACAACTGTGATACGGTAAAAAAAGCACAAAAATGGCTTAATAATGAAAATGTAGCATATAATTTTTATGATTTTAAAAAACAACCACTAACCCCTGAAATATTAACGCAGTTTGTTAACTTAAGTAACTGGCGTTTATTATTAAATAAGCGCAGCACAACTTACAGAAACTTGAACGATGAAATTAAAAACGATTTAACTGATGAACACGCTTTTGAACAAGCATTGTTACAGCCAACATTATTAAAGCGCCCTTTACTTTTGATTGAAAAAGAAAACAATAAACAGCTCTATTTAGGCTTCAAACCTGAAAATTATCAAACTATCTTTAAGGAAAATAAGTAAAATGTCTGAAACTGTTAGTGATGTTATTCAATTAGCAATAAACCTACTTGCACGCCCATCGGTTACTCCAGAAGATGCAGGTTGCCAAGAGTTGATAAAAACGCGTCTAGCAAAGCTTGGCTTTATCAATGAAACCATGGTGTTTGAAGATACCACCAATTTATGGTCACGCCGTAATGGCGACGTTGACGTTAATAGTCATAATGATGAACAAAACCCACTATTTTGTTTTGCTGGCCACACCGATGTTGTACCTGCGGGTAATTTAGAACTTTGGCATACACCACCGTTTGAGCCAACAATCATTGATGGTATATTATATGGCCGTGGTGCGGCAGATATGAAAGGTAGTATTGCAGCGATGATTGTTGCTACAGAACGATTTGTTAGTGATTTCCCAAAATATAACGGTGCAATAGCTTACTTAATAACAAGTGATGAAGAAGGCCCGTTTATTAACGGCACAACCCGTGTTATTGACACATTAGAAGCTCGTAACGAAAAAATAACCTATTGTATTGTTGGTGAGCCGTCAAGCACCAATAGCGTAGGCGATGTAATAAAAAATGGTCGCCGTGGTTCTATTTCTGCCAAAGTAGTAATTAAAGGTAAACAAGGTCATGTTGCCTACCCTGAACACGTTATAAACCCTATTCATCTTGCTATGCCAGCGTTTAGTGAATTAAGTCAAACCCATTGGGATAATGGTAATGATTACTTCCCAGCTACCAGTTTTCAGTTATCTAATATCAACTCAGGCACTGGCGCTACCAATGTTGTACCAGGACATTTAACAGCCCTTTTAAATTTAAGGTATAGCACCGAATTAACCGATCAGATCATTGTTGAACAAGTTGAATCTGTTTTGACTAAATATCAACTAGATTATGATATTAAATGGACCTTTAGTGGTAAACCGTTTATTACTGAATTAGGTACGCAAAAAGGTGATTTTTTAACCTCTGTAAGCAACGCTGTAAGCTCAGTTACAGGTACTGCCCCACAACTTTCAACATCAGGCGGAACGTCAGATGGCCGATTTATTGCTCCAACCGGCGCTAAAGTTATTGAATTAGGTCCTTGCAATGCCACCATACATCAAGTTAACGAATCAGTTTCTTGTGATGACTTAGATAAACTCGCTGATATTTACTATGCTTGTTTGAAGCAGGTATTATTAACAACTCAATAAAATGAAACTCGATAAAACGGTAGTAACAACAAAAGAAATAATAATTTCAGGTGACATTAACACTCAGCTGCTTGGTTTAACTGAGCAGCATATTGTCTCTATACCTCAAACGGCTCAACAGACTAAACCCTGCCAACAAGTAAGTGTACACAAGTTGATGCTACCCGCTTTTACCGCGCTTAAGAATAAAGCAGAAAAATCAGGCATTGAATTAACCATCGCCAGTGGTTTTCGTTCTTTTGAACGACAATTAAATATTTGGAATAACAAATTTAGCGGAAAATTAGCCATTAAAGATATTCATGGCAAGGCTATTGATATTAATAAATTAACGGATAATGAGATTGTTAATGCCATTTTACTTTATTCAGCTTTACCGGGTGCTAGCAGGCATCATTGGGGCTGCGATATTGATGTGTATGCGCCTAATTTACTCAACACTGATCAAGCTTTACAACTTGAACCATGGGAATATAAAACGGGCGGGCCTATGGAAAAACTATCATGCTGGTTAGACGTTAATGCCAATAAATTTGGTTTTTACTTTCCTTATAATGCATACCGCGGTGGTATCGCAACAGAGCCTTGGCATTTATCCTTTGCTCCTATTGCACTACAGTATCAACATAATTTCAAACTGACAACGCTTGAAGACATTTTAACCAAAACTGATATTTTAGGTAAAGAAGTGATCATTAATAATTTATCAGAAATATATACACGGTTTATTAATAATATAAACCCATATGATTTTACGAGAAGCTCAAATGGATAACTGGATACCCACGTTAATTATTACCATTGCGGTAGTAATCATTATCGGTAATTTTAGCACCTTTCAAAAAAATACGAATCAAAGAATGCGTAAGAAAAACTTAAATGATTTAAAAGAAACATTGCCGAGAAGTCAAAAAACAGAGCATAAAATGGAGACTATTGATAAAAATAAACACTAAAATGTGATGCTAAAAAAATGCTCAGCCGACCTTAGTCGCCTGAGCATTTAATATCTATTGATTTGACAATTGAAAGTATAGTTAATATAAATTTCTAAACGATAAACCAGCTTCTATTACTGGGAAAATTCTCTCCAGCGTTGCCAATGGTAATGGCTCACCATTTGCCTTATAAATAGTCACTGAGGTTTTTTCATTATTGTTATCTAATGAGGTTAAAACAACTTGATAATGAGCATCTTTAACATCAATTACTGGAACGTTATCACCCCAGATGGAATCCCAAATACTATTGTCTGGTTTAACAAAGTTAACGTAATATATTTTATTACTCTCGTTTAAATCACTAATAGAAAAACCATGCTTTTCAAAGAAAACAGGCATATTATCCCACAAGTCACTTAACCCCAATTCAACCACATAGGCCATTTCAGCTTCTTTATTTTCACCAATAGTAACAAGTTTTTGATTTGCACGCATCAGACGGTTTTCTCGTTCTTGTAAGCGATAGTTAAAATCAACTTGTGATACTATTTCGTTCAGCATAGCCATTTCGGCACGTTGTTTATCAATAAGATTAGGTGTTTTACTACCACCTTCACCATCGGTTTTCATATAATCAATTAATGATACTTGTAATGAAACACTGCGCCCGTGCTTTTTAGCATGTAATGTATATTTAAAACGTAAACTGGTACTTGTTTCAACATCAGTAAATAACCAACCAGTTTCAACTTCATTATGATACCAGCCTGATTCAAACATTAATGCTTCATTATTTTTTTGCTCTCCATTATTTCTACGGTTATTATTTGTAGCCGTATTTTCAAGTGTCACACCAACTTTATTCGTAGCGATTTTATTAATGCTGACACCATCAGATTGAAGTTGTTCTGTTAATGCTTCATTAATAAAAACTAATAAATCTTTGTCTTCAAATACTTTATCAAACCAAATGATAGCCTCATCAGAGTCGGCTACAACACGTGAAGAGGCAGCCAGAGGCAATACTAAAGAAGGTGCTCTGATGTCCATTTGTTTGCCCACTGCTCCCTGATAATTAATATCATTCGTTATCATAAAGTCATTATGTTCTAGCGGTGTATCTAAATTTATAGGCACTACAATTTTTTTTGTTTTTTGTTTTTTAGCATAATCAAAATCTCCCTGTGCATGCTTAGTATCAACGCTACTACATGCTGATAACGTTAAGCTAAGGACAACGATAGGCACTGAAAAATTAAATAACTGACGACTCATTAAAACTCCTGAAAAAATTTTATAGATAAAGTGGGTGTTGTACCAATGCTCGTAAGTGAGTGATCAATTATTAATAAGAATAAATTTTCAAGAACACAGATTTTCAGTTACAAACAAAACCTAAGTACCTACATTTATATAGGCAAGGCACTTGATTAAGTAATAGCGGGCTATTAGGAGTGAAAGAACGATGTTATTTGAATATTTAGTCTATTTAAAATGTTCACCTATTTATTGCTATTGGTAGCAATTTAAAAGAAGCATTTGTGTAAATAATAGTTACACAAGACATTATTTGTACCCATGGTACTTTGCTGTTTTTACAAACACAAGAATATATTCATCATCAATTAGGTTATTTTTTATTTCTGTTCTACGCTATAATGCTTTCTTTGTATTTTACAAAAAAATGATTGGCTTTTACCATCTAAATACTGAGATATCCTGATTAATATTATTAACCAGAAAAGTAAATAAAAGGAATACGATGAAAGTATTACAAGTAGGCGACACTGCCCCACTATTCACCTTGAATAATGAAAATAATAACCCTATTGCTTTAGCTGATTTTATTGGTAAAAATCAAGTGTTAGTGTATTTTTACCCTAAAGCAATGACTCCTGGTTGTACCATACAGGCACAAAATTTACGAGATAATAAAAAACAGTTAACTGATTTAAACACCATAGTTTTTGGTATTTCACCTGATGAGCCAAAACGTTTGGCAAAATTTTGTCAACGCGATGAATTAAATTTCACACTTTTATCTGATGTGGACCACAAAATAGCCGACGATTTTGGTGTTTGGGGGTTAAAAAAATTCATGGGGAAAGAGTATGATGGCATCCATCGGTTAAGCTTTTTAATAGATCTTGATGGAAAAATATCACACGTTTTTAATAAGTTTAAAACAAAAGACCATCACCAAGTAGTGCTTGATGTACTAAATAAACTAGCGGAACAAGTGTAAAAACTTATCAGGTTTTAAGGTGTTTTTTTTGTGTAGAGCATCTTAAAATACTATCCCTTATGTACTTTCAATTTCTACCTCTGCTTTCGAAAAAGACCACGCATTAATAACCGCTTTGACTAGTGTTGCTAAAGGAATAGCAAAAAACACCCCCCAAAAACCCCATAACCCACCAAAAAATATTACCGCTATAATAATCGTAACGGGGTGTAAGTTAACGGCCTCAGAAAATAGCAAAGGTACAATCACGTTGCCATCAATGGCTTGAATAAGACCGTACGCTAACATTATATACCCCAACTCACTGCTATATCCCCATTGGAACAAGGCAACAAGAAATACAGGAATAGTAACAATCGTCGCACCAACATAGGGAACTAATACCGACAAACCAACAAGCACCCCAAGTAAAACAGCATAACGTAAATCAAGAAAAATAAAAGCAATGGTAGTAGAAACACCAACAATTAAAATTTCAATTATTTTACCACGGATATAGTTTAGTATTTGTTGGTTCATTTCTTGGCCAACTTGCACTGCCATACGACGTTCATTAGGTAAAAAAACTTTAAAACCAGTAAGTAAAATATGTTTATCTTTAAGAAAAAAGAAAACCATTAAAGGCACTAAAATAAGATAAATCATCAAAGCTACAATATTTGAAATAGAATTTAGCGAAGCTTGCAATGCTACTTGCCCCCACTCTAATAACTTCTCTTTTACTAACGAAATAAACGTTTCAATTTGTGATGCTTGAATAATATCAGGGTATTGTTCAGGTAACGTTAATAAATAACTTTGCCCTTCAGTAACCATATGCGGTGCTTCTTGTAATAAATTACTACTTTGTTGCCAAATAATAGGCATTAACCCCAACATACCAATCAACGTTACACCAATAAAGACACTAACAATTATAATTGTTGCAATAGTGCGAGAAAAATTAAAATTAACCATTCTATTAACAGGTAAATCAAGTAAAAAGGCAATAGCTAAAGCAACTAATACCGGCATAAGTAATTGACTAAATAAAGCTAAAAATAAAAAAGCTCCAGCTAATATAACCACCAGGGTAACCGCATGAGGATCAGAAAATTTTCGGGTATACCAATCAGTAAACAACTTAAACATAGTTAACCTTTTTTTATTGAACGTTTTTATAGAAATTATTTTGGAGGTTTTTTTTCACTACAAATGATAATCTTAACAACATTATTATCAATACAACTTTGCTGATAATAAAAACCTAATTTTTTTAATAACTTTGGAATATCTGTTATAGAGCCTTTATCACTTATCTTAAGGATACAACTATCTTCTTGTCCCATTTTTTTTAAAATTAAGCGCAAATTAACTAAAGGTAACGGACATTTTTCTTTGCTGGCGTCGTATTGAAAAATCATTTTAGCTTCTTTCACCTAACATCTTTAGTTTAACTTACAGATCTGCGACAATTAACAGCCACCACATAGTAGCGCATAGCTGTATATTTTAGAAAGAAAAAGAGTACCTAAATAAAGTTTGTTTCATCTAGCATTAAATTGACAATTATAACGTTGTTTGGATCTTTCTACATTATTAAAATTAAAGATGACAAAATCGTTGAACTTAGCTAAAAAACAAAGAAATGAATAATTTAGTGCGCCTCTTATTAGGAAATGTATTTGTTTAATATTAAATCACTTATCATCTATTTTGCTTTCACTACGTTAATTACCAGTATTTTCGCCTTTAATGGTGACGCACAAGGCCAAAATAATAGAAATAAATTACCTGAAATTGGCATTTCAGGCTTTAGTGTCTTGTCTTTAGAGAAAGAACGACAAATAGGTAATGCTATGATGCGTCAATTACGTGCTAGCCAACCTATTATTCAAGACCCTGTTTTAATAGAATATATAAATCATTTAGGTAACCAGCTGGTTAAAAATGCGCAAGATATTAATTACGCTTTTGAGTTTTTTTTAATAAACAATAATGAACTCAATGCCTTTGCTTTTTTTGGTGGTCATGTGGCTATTCATAGTGGATTACTCACTACAGCCGAAAACGAAAGCGAACTAGCTTCAGTTATTGCCCATGAAATATCTCATGTTACCCAGCGTCACTTGGCTAGGCGTTTAGAGTCTCAAAGTAAAACTCAACCACTGACCATGACGGGAATGATTTCAGGAATTTTACTTACCTTAGTAAACCCTGCTATAGGTATGGCTACATTCAACGCCTCTATGGCTGCCTCTCAACAAGCTAGCATAAACTATACAAGGAGTAATGAAAAAGAAGCTGATCGCGTTGGTATAGCATTACTCGCTAATAGCAATTTTGACCCTCAAGCGGTATCAAGCTTTTTTAGTAAAATGTCGGCAAAATACAGATATGCAAGCAAACCTCCTGCCATGTTATTAACTCACCCTTTACCTGACTCTCGTATTGCTGATGCTCGTCAGCGAGCACATAAATACCCAATAAAAAACCTGCCTCCTAGCTTAGCGTTTGAGTTGGCAAAATCTCGTATAAAAGCACGCTACCAAGGCAATGCAAAAAATAATATTGCTTATTTTAAGTTACAACTGAATAAGAAAAAATACAAAATTAAGGCTGCTGCTCAATATGGCTTAGCGCTATCACTGTTTGAAAATAATCAAGTACATGAAGCACAAAGTTTACTTGAATTATTAAAGCAGCAAGATAAGTATAATTTATTTTATATCGATGCACTAACCGACGTTTATCTTGCCTTGAATGATTATACAGAAGTTTTAAATATGTTAGAATTTATGATGTTATTAAAACCTAATAATCAGGTTGTTAGCTTAAATTATGGTAACGCGTTATTGTCAGCTAAGCGTTATGATCAAGCAGCCACTGTACTACAAGATTTTTTAATTGTTAATCCAAATGATTTTATTGCTTATGATATTCTAAGCTCTGTTTATCGACAACAGGGTAAATTAGGCTTAATGCATATTAATAAAGCGGAATTACTTGCATTATTAGGTGCTTACCAAAAAGCTGTAGATGAATTACAAACCAGCTATAATTTAATTAAAGATCAACCCTTATTGCAAAAACGAATTAAAGCACGCATTCTACAATTTCAAAAACAAGAGAATAAGTTAAAAAACTTATAGCTTATTAAGCGTAGCACTAGCCATTAATTATTAAACAAAAAGGTCATCATGTTAACTATTTATCACAACCCTAGATGTTCAAAAAGCAGGCAGACATTAGCACTAATTCAACAAAACTCTACTCAAGAGGTTATTATTATTGAGTACTTAAAAGACCCCTTAACTAAAACTAAAATACAGCAATTATTAGTACAGTTAAACTGTGCACCTATCGATATAATGCGCGTAAAGGAAGCTGAATTTAAAGAACAAAATTTAAAAAATGCAGTAAATGAACACTTAATTACTGCCATGGTAAATACACCTAAACTGATTGAACGCCCCATTGTGAGTAATGGTAACAAAGCCATTATTGGCCGACCCCCTGAAAACGTTTTATCCCTTTGCTAAGGCAAGAGTTTTTACTAACCAAAAGAAAAAAATTAATGAATACACAACGAATATCCACTAACAAGTTAAAAAAAATGGCCCTAGTAGGTTACTTTTCGCTACTTATATTCATGCCCTTATGGCTGTTAGTATTAGCACCGAATAACAGTTTAAGTACATCAACTACCCTTGTTTTATTCACCTTACCGTTATTATTTCCTTTAAAGGGGTTATTACAAGGTAATCCGTATACCTATGCTTGGGCCAATTTTATTGTGCTAATTTATTTTTTACATAGCTTAACCACACTTTGGGTAGTGCCCGAAGAAACATTTTTTGCCTTATTAGAGCTAAGCTTCGCATCACTAATGTTTATCGGTTGTAGTTATTATGCGAAATATAGAGGACAAGAGCTAGGCCTTAGTATTCGTAAAGCTAAAAAAGATACATCAAACTAAATGGAGTTATGGTTACTTTATCCATGTACAGAACGTTAATAGATAGAAAACATCTTGAATTTAGATATCAATAATAGCAAGTGTAAACTGGCTATTACTTAGTTGTAATAGCCACTAGGGTATTAACTTGCTAGCCATTTAACTGATACTAATACATCATCTTCACCCGTGTTATGTGTCGTAATAACTTTACCGCTAAACAGACTACCAGCAACAATTTCCCCAACGCCTTTAGGTGTACCTGTCATCACAATATCACCATTTTCTAAAGTTAAAAAACTTTCAAGTTTGGTTAAAATATTATTCGGTTTAACCATCATTAAATCTACGCCACCCACTTGCGTCACTTTATTATCAATAGTCAGCTCTAACTTTAATGACTCATCAATATTTTCAATGGTGACAAAGTCACTAAATAGCGCTGCGCCATCAAACGCTTTAGCTCGCTCCCAAGGTAAACTTTTTTCCTTTAATTTCGCCTGTAAAGCACGCTTAGTTAAATCTAAACCAATAGCTACGGCACAAAACTTTCCTGGTTGTTGATCTTCTTTTTGATAAAGAAAGCACAATTCAGCTTCATAATGTAAAGGCTCTTGATGAAAAGCCTTTAACTGTTGCGAAATTGCAGAATTTGGTTTCAAAAACACGACCATTTCATCAGGCACATCATTGCCTAACTCTTTGATGTGATCAACATAGTTTCGACCAATACAAATTATTTTTGAAGGGATTATTTGTTTATTTTTATAATTAATTGAGTTCATATTGATCCAAAAAACACTAGAGGCTATGTTAGTTTTAAAACTTTTTTAGCAAAGGGAATCGTGATTTTACGTTGTTCTCTTATCGAAGCTTTGTCGAGTAAATCAAGTGATTTAATTAAGTTACTCATTTCTCTTGATAAGCGATTTAGTAAATATTTAGCAATATCATCACTTAGCATTAAGCCACGCTGATTTGCCCGATATTGTAATGCAATAATTTTTTCATCGTCGTTAAGTGGTTTAATTTGTTCAGTTAAACCCCACTTTAACCGAGAAACTAAATCGGGTAATTCTAAGCCTAAATGCTGCACACTTTGATCACCACTGATCAACAAACAGTGTCCTTGCTCAATTACACGGTTATATAAATCAAAAATAGCTTGTTGCCATATTTTATCACCGGCAATTAGTTGAATATCGTCTAAACAAATTAAATTTATTTGCTCTAAACCGTCTAACACCGCAACAGGTAATTGTTGTAATTCATAGCAAGATAAACAAACCGACGTTTTGCCAAGATCTGCAGCAAAAACTGAACAAGCATGTAGTAAATGTGATTTTCCAACACCTGCTAAACCAAATAAATAAAAACTATGAGGTTGGTTATTTTGATTTGAATCATTTCTTGCCACAAAGGTTTTAAGCTGAGAGATGACTTGACTATTAATTTCGCTTTTGAAACTACTAAAGGTTTCATCATCAGGCAGTTGTACCGATAAAGCTAATTGTGGGGTAGTACTCATCGTTTACCCCAATAAAAAATAGAAATAAGTTTATTTTTTTGTTCACTGTTCATACTAGCTAAAGGGTCAATAAATTCAGTAAGCTGTTTATTTAATTTCAATGACGCTAGGAAGGCTTCTTTAGATCCTCGAAGTACCAATTTAAACCGTCTTGATTCACCATTAGCTTGCACTAAAGTAGCCGACTGAACTGTAGACAAATTTATTAAGAATGTAAATACATCAACATATATTGCTAATGAATCAACATTCATTACATTGATTATTAACTCATTTTGACTATCGTTAGCAAGTGCATAATGTTGGTAAATTAATTCCGTTATATCAATCAATCCAGTCTTAAGCAATTCTTGGCGAGATATCCCTTGGTATTGCCGACTAACCCTTTGGTTTTGGTTAATTAAACGCCAATCAAGCACGTATTGCTGTTTTTCAGTTTGTGATTGAGCACAAAGTAAACCGCAGCTTTTCACGTTCTTTTTTGTAAAATCATCAACAAGATCTTGAGCGACTAAACTTGAATTAGATAATCGCATTACCACAATAGCTTCAGCTAAATATCGGTTAGAGGCAATTCTAATAGGTTGTTCAAAACGTCCCCATACATCACTTAAATTGACTTGATTTATATCAGTTAAGTCCATCAAAGGCATCAAAATAGGTAAGCCTCTCTGTTCAGAAAAATGATGAACCTGTTGTGGTAAATTTGATAGAGTGGCGTTAGACATAATGGTACGATTAAAGCCTTGCTCTTCAACTAACCAAAGTACAACTTGTGGCCTTAAGCTACCCCATAAAGGCAAGTGTGCTTTTTGAAAAAGCGAATTAACTTTCTGCTCATTAAAACTAGCTAATAAAAATAACGTTTTTTCACTTGTTAATTCGCGTTTTATTTGTTTATAGCGGTATTGGTTTAGATAAAGGTGGTAATTAACCAGCGCTTTTTTTATTACAACATTGTCTAAAACACTTTTTTCACCGCCGACTTTCAACATAACCGCAGCTAACGCTTTTTTCAGTGCGTTAGCTCTATCACTACTGTTTTGTGTTTGAATAACAACACTGGCTTGATATAAATCTTTTACTTCTACAGCTTTGACTAAAGAAGAAATTAAAAGGCAAGTAATAACAAAGAATATAGCAAGGAATAATAAATTTAAATATTTTATGGTTAAGTCTTTAAACATTAAGTAGTTAAACATAATAAAAAATGAAGGAAATTACATAATGCCAATATTACCACATTCATATACTATATGACCGTCAAATCAAAAAAATTATCGAGAAAGGTTTTACCTATACCCGTAAAGCCTCGAGATACAAGTTTCAATACGTTTGAGCGATCCATGCTCTGAGTTGCTTCGACATCTCCCGCGGACTGGTTTATAAATATTTTTGCTGCCTTATTGATTTCAATAAGGAAACAACCATTCTCTTCAATTAATGCCTTGACTAAAAAAGTTTATAATTCCAGCTGAATCCTGCATCTTGAGGTAACACAGGTATATACTCAAGACCATTGCACTGGTAGAATACGTTCCTTTAAATCCTGTTGGTAATTTTTTGAGGTTTCCCGTGAGCGAACAAAAACAGTCTTTAAGCTATAAAGATGCTGGTGTTGATATTGATGCTGGTAACGCCCTTGTTGAGAACATTAAAGGTGCAGTAAAACGCACTACCCGTCCTGAAGTAATGGGTGGTTTAGGTGGTTTTGGCAGTGTTTGTCAATTACCTACGGGTTACAAAGAACCTGTTTTAGTTGCGGGTACTGACGGTGTTGGTACAAAATTACGTTTAGCTATTGATTTAGCAAAGCACGATACTGTCGGCATTGACCTTGTCGCTATGTGTGTAAACGATCTTATCGTACAAGGTGCGGAGCCATTATTTTTCCTAGACTATTACGCTACGGCGAAACTTGATGTGGCTGTAGCTTCTTCTGTCGTAGAAGGTATTGCACAAGGTTGTATTCAAGCAGGCTGTGCTTTAGTTGGCGGAGAAACCGCTGAAATGCCAGGTATGTATCATAAAGGCGATTACGATATTGCTGGTTTTTGTGTCGGTGTTGCTGAAAAGTCACGCTTAATTGATGGCACTAAAGTAGCCACAGGCGACCAGTTAATTGCATTAGGCGCGTCAGGTCCACATTCAAATGGATTTTCACTAATTCGTAAAGTATTAGAAATAAATAATACTGACACAAGTGAACTCTTAGATGGTACAGCCATTAGTGAACATTTACTTGAGCCAACAAAAATTTATGTTAAATCTGTTTTAGCTTTACTTAAAAAAGTTGATGTTCATGCCCTTTCACATATTACTGGTGGTGGCTTTTGGGAAAACATTCCACGCGTTTTACCTGAAACAGCACAAGCACTTATTAATGGTGAAAGCTGGCAGTGGCCTAGTATTTTCAATTGGCTAAAAGAAAATGGCAATATTACTGAACATGAAATGTACCGTACTTTTAACTGCGGTGTCGGTATGATCATCGTAGTACCTGAAGGCGAAGTTGAGCAAAGTATTGAAATATTAACTGCTCATGGTGAAAAAGCTTGGCACATTGGTGCAATTACCGATAAATCAGCAGGCGAAGAGCAAGTAGTTTTTGCTTAAAAAAATCACGATTAACTGAAAGTAAAAATAATAAAAAGGAGCTAATTAGCTCCTTTTTTCTAAAAGGAAGAAAAATGCCGAGTAGAATAGTCGTATTAATATCTGGCAGTGGCACTAATTTGCAAGCAATTATTAATGCCTGCAAAACACCTGATTACCCTGGTGATGTTGTTGGCGTAGTATCAAATACAGTTGAAGCTTATGGCTTAACCCGTGCTAAAAATGAAGATATTATCACCGTGGCACTTTCTCATAAAGACTTTGCTTCACGTGAGAATTATGATCAAGCATTAATAGCAGAAATAGATAAACTCTCACCTGATGTTATTGTGTTAGCTGGTTTTATGCGCATATTAACACCTGCGTTTGTACAGTATTACCAAGGTAAGTTAGTAAATATTCATCCCTCATTATTACCTAAGTATCAAGGTTTAAATACGCATCAAAGAGCAATTGATGCTGGCGATAAAGAACATGGTGTTAGTGTACATTTTGTTACGGAAGAACTTGATGGTGGGCCCGTTATATTACAAGCAAAAGTTCCCGTATTTGATGGTGATACCAGTGATGATTTAGCCGCACGCATACATGAACAAGAATATAGAATTTACCCTTTAGTCATAAAATGGCTTTGTCAAAAACGTCTAACAATGAAACAAATAATGCTCGATGATAATCAAATAGAACAGGCCATTTTAGACAATGCGGTGTTACCTATTTCTGGTTATGCAAACGACTAATAAACTCAGTAAACTCTACAAACCTAATGATAATATTTGTGGTGTTTTTCTCAGTTTACCCTGTAAATAATATTTACAGGGTAAACTGAGAAAAAATTTCCCTTAACAAATTCACTGGTTACTTTTTTAAGTCGCTTTAAATCTCATAACATTGACCAGCACTAAATAAAATAATTTAAACCGCATACCGCTTAAGTTATCAATTTACATTGATCACACACAAGAATTAAATACTAAAATTAAACGAGTTAAATATATAATGAAAATAATCAGCTTCAATATTAATGGGCTACGTGCACGCTTACACCAACTACAAGCTATTATTGATAAACATCAACCTGATATTATTGGTTTGCAAGAAATAAAAGTTCACGATGATGCTTTCCCTTTAGAAGCTGTAGAAGCAATGGGTTATCACGTTTACTTTCATGGTCAAAAAGCGCATTACGGAGTAGCTATGCTTTGTAAAAAAGCCGCCATTAAAGTACAAAAAGGATTCCCAACTGACGATGATGAAGCTCAGCGCCGCATGATCATGGTAGAAACCACAAACGATAATGGCGAAAAAATAATCGTGTTAAATGGTTATTTTCCACAAGGTGAAAACATTAGCCATGAAACCAAGTACCCTTACAAGCGTAAATTTTATCAAGACTTAATGATTTATTTAAATGAACACCATACAAACGATGAGCAAGTAGCTGTTATCGGTGATATCAATATTTCACCTCTTGATTTAGACATAGGTATCGGGGAAGTAAACCGTAAACGTTGGTTAAAAACTGGAAAATGCTCATTTCAACTTGAAGAGCGTGAATGGTTGAAAACCTTAATGGATTGGGGTTTTGTTGACACTTTTCGTCAGCTTCATCCAGCCCTTAATGATCGCTATTCTTGGTTTGATTATCGTTCACGAGGTTTTGATGATAATCGCGGTTTGCGCATTGATGTGGTATTAGCAACGAAAACCTTAAGCCAAAAATGTATTGAATCAGACATTGATTACGAACTTCGCGGTATTGAAAAACCATCAGATCATGCACCTATTTGGTCAACTTTTTCAAATGAGTAAGCACTTTTAGTTATGAAAACACCCGCCAATTATCTTTGCCCACTTTGCCAACAATCGCTTGTGCTAAAAGGTAAAAGCTATGTTTGTGATAACAATCATAGCTTTGATCTTGCCAAACAAGGTTATGTCAATTTACTGCCTGTACAATTCAAACACTCAAAAACACCTGGCGATAATAAAGCAATGGTTGATGCTCGTCGGGCATTTTTAGATAAAGGGTTTTATCAACCACTCGTCGATAAAATGTTAGCGTTGTATCAACAATACGGGGATAAAAATGCACCTTTATTAGATGCAGGTTGTGGCGAAGGTTTTTATACCCATCAGTTTAAAACATCAAATAATCAGGTTTATGGTGTTGATATAGCAAAAGAAACTATAAAGATTGCTGCTAAGCGATATCAAGCATGTCACTTTAGTGTTGGTACTTTGTCTAAGTTAAGCTTTGCTGATCATTATTTTGATTTTTTAATTTCAGTTTATGCGCCAATTTTAGACGCTGAGTTTACTCGTGTTTTACAAAACAATGGTTATTTATTAACGGTTACCCCCGCCGAATTGCACTTATATGAATTAAAGCAACTAATTTATCGTCAGGCCAACGAGCATGATGTTAATAAAAGCCCTGTAGAAAAACTTATTTTAGTTGAAGAGCAACGCTTAACTTATCCAATGAATTTTGAAAATAGTGCTGATGTACTTAATTTACTTAGCATGACTCCTTTTGCCTTTAAAGCAACGGAACAATTAATAGCAAAAATAAAAACAATCAAAAAATTTAGCTGTCAGGCCGACTTTGTATTACGCCTTTATAAGAAATAATTGTCTCTATTATTAAATCAAAAGATCAATTAAGGTCATTTCTTTATCGGTACCCAACCTTCTTAGGAGTAATGAGTAACCAAACAAAAAAAACCGATTCATAATAAATCGGCCTTTAAATATTTATTTATATAAATTTAGTGGTGCGGTTGGGGGGACTTGAACCCCCACGACCTAAATCATTAGCCCCTCAAGCTAACGCGTCTACCAATTCCGCCACAACCGCGCAATACTAAATCTATACTGTCTGTTTTACTAAGTTATCTTATTCATTATCTAGGCAAGCAAGGTAATGTAGTGTGATAACGGCTAGTTTGGAATATCGCTATCATCCTGTTTAGTCATAGGGATGTCCGCAGCGGGTACATCGCTATTTTTACTAGCTGAAATAGACTCGGCACTTTCCTTTATATTATCAGTAGGGATCGCATCCGTAGCAATTTTTTGTTCACTCAACGGCGCACTTAAATCATTCCACTCTTCAACGGCTTTAGTACGATTTGCCGTTAAGTTACCTAGTACTAAACTAATAACAAAAAAAGCGACAGCTAACCACGTTGTTGTCTTTGTTAAAAAGTTACCTGAACCACCAGAGCCAAAAACAGTGGCTGAAGATCCAGCACCAAAAGATGCGCCCATATCAGCGCCCTTACCCTGTTGAATTAACACTAAACCAATTAACGCAAGCGCAATTAGTACATAAGCTATAATTAAAACTTGATACAACATTTTTACTTTCCTTTCGCTGCTGAGCAAATTATTTTAAATTGCTCAACCTGTAAACTAGCACCACCGATAAGACCACCGTCTATATCGGCTTGTGCAAACAATTCTTCACAGTTCGACGCATTTACGCTACCACCGTATAATAAAGGCACTTTAGCCGCCACTTTTTCATTAGCTTGCGCCAAAAATTGACGAATAAATAGATGTGTTTCTTGTGCCATATCGCTTGATGCTGTTTTTCCTGTACCGATAGCCCAAACGGGTTCATAAGCAATAACAACATCAATAAATTTTTCAATACCTATTTCGTCAATTACTGGTTGTAATTGAGCTGCTAGTACTGTTTCAGTTTCTTGCGTAGCGCGTTCATTTTCACTTTCACCAATACATAAAATAGGCGTTAATCCTGCTTTTAATGCTGTACTAACTTTATGCGCTACTTGGGTAGACGTTTCTTTATAAGAACTTCTACGTTCTGAGTGGCCTATAATAACAAATTCTACGGAAAGTTCCTGTAACATTTGCGTAGAAATTTCACCCGTATAAGCACCACTTTCATGCTCACTTACATTTTGTGAACCTAAGTGAATTTCTTTAGGTAAACTTTTAGCGGCTTTACCGAATTCAGATAGAAAAAGAAAACTAGGACAGATAACAACATCTACATTTTCTTTTAATTTTAGTTCAGATAAACCATTAACCATTGTTTCGATTAATGCTAAGTCACCATTCATTTTCCAGTTTGCAGCAACAATTGCTCGTCTAGCCATGAAACTTTCCCCTTTTCACATATTGTAAATATGAATCCGCGAGATATTAACTAACCTGAGAATAACTTACAAGTGATAAGTTACAATCAAGCAGCGATAGATTAAATACCTTATTGATTTGTCGATTATTCATTCAATTAACTAACTAAACTACGTTTAGCTCACTAACTTCACTACATCAGCAATTTCATTCGCTAGGGTTGTAACCTCTTCAAGTTCTGGGCCTTCTACCATAACGCGAATTAATGGCTCGGTTCCTGATTTTCTTAATAACACTCTGCCACGACCAGTTAATATTTTATTTACTTTATTAACCGCGGCCTGTACATTTTGATCATTAATAGGGTCGTTATGACCAGTAAGGCGAACATTCACTAAAATTTGCGGTAGCATAGTCATACCTTGGCGAAGTTCAAATAAGGTTTTACCTTGCTGTATAATCGCGGTAAGCACATTAAGCGCAGCGATAATACCATCACCTGTTGAGGTATGATTTAAATTGATAATATGGCCTGAATTTTCAGCACCAAGTTGCCAACCTTTTTCACGAAGTAACTCCATTACATAGCGGTCACCTACATTGCTTCTGGCAAACGGGATATTTAGTGCTTCAAGTGCAAGTTCAAGCCCCATATTACTCATTAAGGTACCTACTACACCACCTTGCAAACTACCCAACGTTAAATCATTACAAGCGATAATATAAACGATTTCATCACCGTCAATAACATAGCCCGTATGATCAACCATCATCAAGCGATCACCGTCGCCATCTAAAGCAATGCCTAAATCAGCTTTATGTTCAACAACGGCTTCACTAATACATTTCGTTGATGTTGCACCACAGCCATCATTAATATTAGTGCCATTTGGTGATGTTCCTACTTCAATAACTGTTGCGCCTAATTCACGAAAAACATCCGGTGCAATGTGGTAAGTAGCACCATGAGCACAATCAACCACAATGGTTAAGTCTTTTAATGATAATTGACTAGGAAAATTACTTTTACAAAATTCAATATAACGCCCAGCTGCATCGTTAATACGGTTTGCTTTACCAAGGTGTGCAGACTCAACACACCCCATAGGCTTGTCAAGTTCAGCTTCTATGGCTAATTCAACCGCATCCGGTAATTTCTGGCCGTCTTGCGAAAAAAACTTGATGCCATTATCATAAAATGGATTATGAGAAGCACTAATAACAATACCTGCTTCAGCACGAAATGTTTTCGTTAAATAAGCAATACCCGGTGTTGGCATAGGTCCTAATAGGCCAACATCTATACCTGCAGCTGAAAAACCAGCTTCAAGTGCAGATTCAAGCATATAACCTGAAATTCGAGTATCTTTACCTATTAATACTTTTTTAGTACCTTGTGCGGCTAAAACCTTACCTGCGGCATAGCCTAATTTCATAACAAATTCAGGAGTAATAGGGTCTTTCCCTACTAATCCACGGACACCATCCGTACCAAAATATTTACGATTAGACATTATTCTTCCTTATTATTTATAACTGTTCACTGTTATCACCCTAAAGTTGTGATACTTGAGGGGCTTCGAAAGTTTCCGTTTAAGAACGTTTCAAATATTGCTATTTGAAAGTGAAAAGTGCATTTATGTTTATTTTTTATCTTTAGAGTATTGAGCGACAGCTTTTAAAATTTTGATGGCATCAACAGTTTCAGCAATATCATGCACTCTTATTATACCTGCTCCCTGTTGTACGGCAACAATGGCAGCCGTTAAACTACCAGATAAACGTTGTTCTACATCACGGTTTAATAAATCTCCCAGCATGGATTTACGAGAGACTCCTGCTAATAATGGTAAGCCTAATTGTTTGAACTGATTAAATTCAGCCAGCATTTGATAATTATGCGCGACTGTTTTTCCAAAACCAAAGCCAGGATCCAAAATTAATCGCTGTTTATCAATACCTTTTTTCTGGCACGTTTTAATACGCTCTATAAAAAAATTGATTATATCTTCAATTATATCGTTATAGTACGGCTTAGTTTGCATGCTTCTTGGTAAGCCTTGCATATGCATTAGGCAAACAGAAATATCACTTTGAGCTATTACAGCTAAACAGCCTTTATTTTGCAAAGCTCGCACGTCATTGATGATATCGGCATTATAAGTAATAGCTTCGGCCATAACGGCTGCTTTACTCGTATCAATAGATACAGCAATATCAAAACGAGATTTAACGGCTTTTAATAATGGAATGACCCGTGTTATTTCATCGTATTCACTAACATCAGCAGCACCTGGGCGAGTTGATTCACCGCCAATATCAATAATATCAACGCCCTGAGCAATCATTAATTCAACTTGCTTTAACGCTTTATCGAAACAAGAGAATTTACCACCATCAGAAAAAGAATCTGGAGTAACATTTAAAATACCCATCACTTTTACTTTGCTAAAATCAATGCACGGTAAGGTCTCTAATTGCTGTGGCATAAATACTCTTTATTTTAGTATTTTTGATAAAGTAAAGCCTCGGTGTTTACTATAATTACAGTAAACACCGAGGCTTCTATTAATAGGCTAAAAACAAGTTATTTAGCAGGTGTATCCTGATTTGACTCAGATAAATCAGATTCTGTTTGATCTTTAATTTTAGTTTCTTTTTTAACTGAAGTGTCATCATTGCTTGGCGTTGAGTCTGCGTTTGAACTAGAGTTTGAATCATTATCATTCCAATCAGCAGGTTTACGTACTTCTGTTCTTGCCATTAAATCATCAATTTGCAAAGCATCAATGGTTTCATATTTCATCAATGCATCTTTCATTGAGTGCAATACATCCATATTCTCTTTGATTAATTTTTCAGCCCGATGATAGTTTCGATCGATAACTGCTTTAATTTCTTTATCAATTTGTTTGGCTGTTTCATCTGACATATGCAATGACTTAGCCGATGTTCTACCTAAAAACACTTCGCCTTCTTCTTCAGCAAAAAGCATTGGCCCCATGTCTGACAAGCCCCACTGAGTTACCATTTTACGGGCAATATCAGTCGCACGTTCAATATCATTTGAAGCCCCTGTTGACACCTTATTGCTACCGTAAATAACATCTTCAGCTATTCGACCACCGTATAGTGATGAAATATTGCTTTCTAAATGTTCTTTAGAATGACTAAATCGGTCTTGTTCAGGTAAATACATAGTAACACCCAACGCACGACCACGAGGAATAATACTTACTTTATAAACGGGATCATGATCTGGTACTAAACGACCAATAATAGCATGTCCTGCTTCATGGTATGCCGTCATTTCTTTTTCTGATTCACTCATTACCATAGACTTACGCTCTGAGCCCATCATTATTTTATCTTTGGCTTTATCAAATTCATACATGCTTACAGTACGGCGTGATGTACGAGCAGCCCATAAAGCAGCTTCATTCACTAAATTAGCTAAATCTGCACCTGAAAAACCGGGTGTTCCGCGAGCAATCACAGAAGCTTTAACATCATCACCAAGTGGCACTTTACGCATATGCACTTTTAATATTTGCTCACGGCCACGAATATCAGGTAAGCCAACCGTAACTTGTCGATCAAAACGGCCAGGACGTAATAAAGCAGGATCTAACACATCAGGACGGTTAGTTGCAGCAATAACAATAACGCCTTCGTTACCCTCGAAACCATCCATTTCTACTAACATCTGGTTTAACGTTTGTTCACGTTCATCGTGACCACCGCCCATACCTGCACCACGTTGGCGACCTACCGCATCGATTTCATCGATAAAGATAATACAAGGGGCTGATTTTTTTGCTTGCTCGAACATATCACGTACTCTAGAAGCACCAACACCGACAAACATTTCAACAAAATCTGAACCTGATATAGTAAAAAAGGGAACTTTCGCTTCACCCGCAATCGCTTTAGCCAATAAAGTTTTACCTGTACCGGGTTGACCAACCAATAAAATACCTGATGGAATACGCCCACCTAGCTTTTGAAATTTGCTTGGCTCTCTTAAATAATCAACAAGTTCTGCAACTTCTTCTTTGGCTTCATCACAACCAGCAACATCAGCAAAAGTAGTGTTAATTTGGTCTTCACTTAACTGACGTGCTTTAGATTTACCAAAAGACATCGCACCTTTTCCGCCACCGCCTTGCATATTGCGCATAAAGAAAATCCATACGCCGATAAGTAAAACCATTGGGAACCAAGAAACAAAAATAGTGGTTAAAAAGCTAGTTTCTTCTGGTAATTTACCTTGTGCACGAACCCCTTGTTTTACTAAATCGTTAATTAAATCACGATCATAACCACCAGGAATTACTGTGACGTAGTTTTCACCACTTCGTTTTTCACCCGTAATTACACCATTTCTGTCTACGTTGGCATCACGAATTTGTCCTTGACGAACATCGGTAATAAAACGTGTGTAATCCATTTGCTGTTCGCTGCTTTTATTAGGAGAAAACCCCTGAAAAACAGACATTAAAACAACTGCAATAACCAACCATAAAATAAGATTTTTTGCCATATCGCTCAACTTAATGACCTCTGATAACTATATTAAAATTCATTTGAAAACATATTGTGCTTAATTTACTACAATTCAAGGGCACTAGCCATTTAACTTTAATCGCTATTTACAACTAGTAACACTTTGTTCGTTTTTTGTTTGCATAATACGTAAATATTTTCAGTGTTTATTCCTTTGACTAGATTGTCATAAGCTAACCACAACAAAAGCTTTTATCCTTTAAAACCAGTGGCAACTAAATAAACTTCACGTGAACGGGCACGTGAAGATTCAGGCTTGCGAGTTTTAACCGTTTTAAAAGCGAGTCTCACTTCTTTCATAAAATCTTCAAAACCTGCCCCTTGAAAAACTTTAACCACAAATGCACCATTGTTTTTTAACACTTGATGACACATGTCTAAAGCTAATTCAACTAAATACATGCTTCGAGCAGAGTCTGCACTTTCATTTCCTGTCATATTTGCCGCCATATCTGACATGACGACATCAATTTCTCTTGAGGTATTAGCGCCATTAATACGCGTTAATAATGCATTAAGTACCGCTTCTTCGCGAAAATCACCTTCTAAAAAATCAACCCCTACAATAGAATCCATAGGTAAAATATCACATGCGATGACTTGACCTTTGTCACCAACAGCCTTAACTGCGTATTCTGACCAACCACCAGGTGCTGCACCTAAATCAACCACCTTCATTCCTTGTTTAATCAATTTGTCTTTTTTATTGATTTCTTCAATTTTGAAAACCGCACGTGAACGAAGCCCAAGTTTTTTAGCTTTTTTTACGTATTCATCTTCAAAATGTTCATCTAGCCATCGTTGTGAACTAGCGGTATGTTTTTTCTTTGCCATATTCCTACCATTTTTACTGATTTTTTTTGACTATTTATAGATATTAAAGGTTAGATAAGGGTAAAATAGTATTAATTCAAGTTAACCACTATCGATAAATTTCAATGAGCTTAAATAAAAAACAAATTCAATATTTAAAAGGTGTTGCACACCCTCTTAAACCCGTCGTTTTACTTGGCAACAATGGCTTAACCGAAGCTGTTGTAGCCGAAATTGACTACGCTCTGGGCCATCACGAGTTGATTAAAATAAAAATACCTACCGACGATAAAGAAACTAAGGCCTTAATTGTTGACGCCATTTGTCGTGAAACCAATGCAACAAAAATTCAAGTGATAGGTAAAACGTTAATTATTTACCGTCAAAGCGAAGAGAAAAAAATCCGTATACCGAAACTTTAACCATATTTTTCTTAATTTGAGCTTATATCAATTGAAATAGGCTCATTTTTTTCTTTATATTGGAAAACTAAACAATAAACGCACAGCATTAATATTTTCACTGAAGCGGTAACTCAGACCTATTGTATCTATCCCTCCCCCAAGAATAACCCAAGTTTTTTTCAAATTTCATTGTCATACCAAGTTCAAAGCTATTAGATAAAGTGACTTTATTATTTTCTGCATTTTTTATTGAGTTTATCGGCAACGTAAAATTAACCTCACTAAAATACCAAAAAGCACTGACAAAAGCTTTTGGCTGATATGTATAACCCAATAACTGATATTTATAAGGTAAACCTATCTCTAAACCTATTTGCACTGATGCATACGGCTAGCCCAAATAGAGTCATACTTTCCTTGTTCAAATGAATATAAACTAGAGACTCCAAAAGAATGAACAGTAACATTTTTATTTGTAGTTAAATTTCTTGCATAACCTAAATCAATATAACTTTGCAGCACAAGAGCTTTACTATATTGATAATCAAATTGTATACCTGGTGTAAAAGTAAGTGTTCCTACTTCTTCAGGTAGGTTTAATTCAGGTATATTTTTAAAGTCAAAATTAAAAAAAACAAAAGATACGGGTAAACGTAACATAAAGGTAGTTTTGTTTATTTTTCCTAAATCATAAGTAAAGGGCAAGTTAATTAATGTCACATTTTGCCCTGCTGTATGATAAACACCGCTACCTAAATAGTTAGAATAAACATAATGAACTGGCTCTAATTCTTCTGCATGTGCTTGAAAAAATACAAATGTCACCAAGTAATTTAATCTAAACAACTTTAAGTAACGTGATCTTTTCATTCAGGTTTAACTTTTTTCAGATAATTGATGAATATGAACATCACGTTGTGGGAAGGGAATGGTAATACCTTGCAAATCAAACTGCTCTTTCACTTGTCGAGTAATATCCCAGTAGACATCCCAGTAATGAGCTGTTTCAACCCAAGGTCTACAAATGAAGTTAACTGATGAATCAGCTAACTCATGCACCTTAACATTCGGTTTAGGATCTGATAATACGAGTTCATGATCTTTCAACACCTGCTCTATTATACGTTGAGCTTTAGCCATGTCATCATCATAACCAATACCAAAGACAAGATCGACTCGTCGGGTTTTACTACCCGTTACATTGGTAATAGTATTACCCCAAACATTATTATTAGGCACAATTAAGTGCTGATTATCATAGGTTTTAATTGCTGTTGATAATAAGGTCATGGAATGAACAATTCCCGTAACGCCATCAATCTCTATAACATCACCAATATCATAGGGTCGGTAAATTAGAATTAACATACCACTGGCGAAGTTGCTTAAAGTGCTTTGTAATGCTAAACCAATCACTAAACCTGCTGCACCAATTAAAGCCAATACAGGACCAACATTAATTTCAAGTAAACTTAAAGAAACTAAAAAACCTATCGCTAAAATAACCCGACGAATTGACGTTTGAATAAACTCTTTAAGTAATTTTGATACGGTCTTACTTCGAGATAACATTGCCTTAGTTGCTTTACTCGCTAAAAATGAAAGTAAATAAATAATAAAGATCGCGATAAAAAACTTAATCGTATTACCTAGCCACAGCAAACCACCTTCTTTAGACTTTAACCAGGCTTGGATAGTTAACAATGCTGCATTAGTGTCTGACAAATCGACTGATTGACCTTCGATAGCGTTAGCATATAACCGCAATTCACTGCTATCTCCACCTTTAAGTGCAAAATTATTTAAAACAATAATAAAGCGTTCTAAAGCGGCGCTCTTAGCCTCTTTTAAAGCAGGTAAGTTTTCAACCGAGGTAGATAACTTGTTCACTACTTTTTTTGGTATTTTAATTTTTTTTTGTTCTTGGCTAACTAATATCTCAATTTCACTTACCCTAGTAGCTTGTTCTTTTAAAATAAGTAACCAAGCTTGCAATTCGACTTCAACTTCAGACTTTATTAAGGGGACAAGAGCGAACTCTAATTCAGTGGTGTCTACGTTTATATTAATCGTTGTAACAGCTTTATATGACATGCTTTCAACGGCAAAAGAGCTAGCACTGTAAATAGTTAAAAGAAGTAAAATACCAAAGCTAAAAAGACGATAAGCAGGCATGGTTTTTATCCTAAAAGAAGTTGAATGAATCAAGGGATTTACTCTCAAGATAATATAATAAAAACAACTGAATATGTTAATATTTATTCTCTAAATTATTTGTTATCTAAATTTAGGTTTTGTGCCTCTTTTAGTTTAAAATAGAGTCTCTCATTAAGAAAACTGATATTAGCAACAATAGTTGCTTAGATATTTCCTCTACCCATTAAAGAAAAAGAAGTAAACTCATTATGAAAGCTATTATTAAGTCATCTAAATTAAACAATGTTTGTTATGAAATTAGAGGACAAATAGCCGCAGAAGCTCGTCGTTTAGAAGACGAAGGTCATAAAGTGCTCAAGTTAAATATTGGTAACCCTGCCCCATTTGGTTTTGAAGCACCGGATGATATTTTAAAAGACGTGATTCATAACTTACCTAATTCGCAAGGTTATAGTGAATCCCAAGGGATTTACTCTGCTCGTGTTGCTGTGATGCAGTATTTTCAACAAAACGGCATTCACGATGTTGGGGTTGATGATATCTTTATTGGAAACGGCGTCAGTGAATTAATTGTGATGGCAATGCAAGGCTTGCTTAATAATGATGATGAAGTGTTAATTCCTGCCCCAGATTATCCATTGTGGACCGCAGCAGTTGCCCTTTCAGGCGGAAAACCTATCCATTATCATTGTGATGATGAGGATCATTGGTATCCAAACATTGTAGACATGGAAAGTAAAATTTCTGATAAAACGAAAGCTATTGTGTTAATCAACCCGAATAACCCAACAGGTGCAGTGTATCCTAAAGAAGTTTTACTCGATATTATAGCGCTAGCAAGAAAGTATAAACTGATTATTTTCAGTGATGAAATTTACGATAAAATTTTATATGACGGAGCTAAACATATTCCTACAGCTTCACTTTCACAAGATGTTTTTATTATTACCATGGGCGGTTTATCTAAAAACTATCGTATTGCCGGGTTTAGAGCTGGGTGGATGGTGTTATCTGGTCCAAAACTTCATGCTGAAGACTATATTGAAGGACTCACCATTCTTTCTTCAATGCGTATGTGCTCCAATGTACCAAGCCAGCATGCGATACAAACGGCCTTAGGTGGATATCAGAGCATTAATGAGCTTATATCAGGCGATGGTAGATTATTAAAACAACGAAACATTGCAACTAAAATGATCAATGAAATAGAGGGATTATCGTGTCATCCTGCTATGGGTGCACTGTATTTATTTGTTAAAGTAGATGTTGACAAGTTTAATATCACAAATGATGAAAAAATGATCTTAGATTTGTTAAAACAAGAGAAAATATTGCTGGTGCATGGTCGCGCTTTTAATATTACCGCCAATAATTACTTTCGTTTAGTTTTTTTACCTAACGTAGATGAGTTAGTACCTGCATTAGAAAAGTTGAAAAACTTTTTTGCTAGTTATAAACAGGTATAAAAAATTATTACTTTAATCCGTTTAAATGGGATGCTCTACGCGAGTTTCGAACTTTTTGTTTATCATTAACAGTCAGCGAATAACGTCTCTCAAATGCAGCATCTATTCGGTAGCCCCTCTTTATATAAGAAAACATTGGATAATATCACCTGGTTGTTTATTATTAGTGGAATTGTGCAACCACTTGATAAACTGCTTTCTTAATAGCAACTGAAGGCGCTTTTTTGTCTGTTGAGGTAATACGCTTAACAGCCCAACCATGCCAAGCTGGTTGATGGCTTTTTACATCATAAACATCAATTGCTAATTTACCTTCCGTATATTGTCTAACGCGAGTTTCAGTGCCTATATTTGTACCATACATGCTGCCATACATACCGCCATAATATCCACCGTAATAACCACGTCCCCAGCCAAACCCTCTATTATAGGTTGTAGGGTAGCTGCTTACTTTTATTTTATCACGGCTACCGACAGTGTAAGAAATAGCAAAATCAGCCTTTTCAGCGTTATTAATTAATTTATAGCCTTTCGCTATAAATGCTTGTTCTATTTCATCATCAATGCGTAGTTTCATCACTGGGTTGACACCTTCTGTAGATGCCATTATTTTTTCTGGTGTTAACCAAGTAAAAGTGGTGTAATTTACAGTCTTAACCTGACTATTTTTATCAAAATTGACTTCTGCTTTATAGACACTTGAACAACTAGCAATAATAATTACAAATGCGACTGCAATTAGGTTTTTTCTTTTTATCATCATATTTCCTGCATAGTGAGCTTGATATCGGCTATTTAATTAACTTTATAATAGGTATAAAGTCATGTTGTGCTAAGTAGCAATTAACCTTACTATAAAATATATTGATAACTAAAACATTAAAAAATTAGGAAAGAAATGATAAAACTAGGAAAGTATCAACATTTTAAAGGCAGCTATTATCAAGTACTCCACCTTGCTAAACATAGCGAATCTGAAGAGTATTTAGTGGTGTACCATCCTTTTGATACCCCTAATGATATTTGGGTCAGGCCATTAGCCATGTTCAATGAAAAAGTTGAGCGTGATGGAAAAATACATCAACGCTTTAGCTATGTTGGTTAAGCTAAATTCAGTAGTTGGCTATGAGTTAAGTACGGCCGCCTACTGGTTTTAACTCAAGCAGTATACTAGCCGATTGAAAAAGAACTATACTTTTGCCAATCAACTTGTCTACAATTCACACCTGTAACTTGTGCTTGTTCAGGGCCGTGTTGCAACCAAATTAACATCTTATCAACGTTACTTTGTTCACCTGATAAAAAAACCTCAACATCACCATTGGCTAAATTATTAGCATAGCCCTTTAATCCATAATCAATAGCTTTTTGTTGACTAGAAACCCTAAAATATACACCTTGTACCTTCCCTGTGATATGGGCTATGTAGCTTACGTTCATTATTTACACTCTTCTTTTTATAAAAACAGTTCAAAATATTGCCACATTAATTTTATAACATTGCCCCTAACTGTTGGCCACCTAATAAATGCATATGCACATGAAAAACCTCTTGTCCCCCATCTTTATTACAGTTAATAATTAAACGGTAGCCATTTTCATCTATACCTTCTTCTTTTGCTAATTTTTTAGCGACTGAAATCATCCTGCCCATTGCTAATTCATCGGCTTCACATACATCGTTAATAGTGGCTATGTGCTTATTAGGAACGATAAGAATATGAGTGTTAGCACGAGGGGCTATATCCCTAAAAGCACTGACTAATTCATCTTGATATAATAATGGTGTTGGAATTTCTTGACGGATAATTTTAGAAAATATGGTTTCTTCGCTCATAAGATATGCTCTTTATTAAAAATGATATTTAAATAGTTTATCGCGATATAAGCATGAATACAGGTGTATATATAAAAAAAATGAAAAATATTATAAATCAATCACTTTTATTGACCTTAATCAACACTTAGCCACAACAAATTATGACATGCTAGCATTATTAAAAATCACCCCGTAAACTTGATACATTGTAGGTACTCATATGGAAATAGATTTTAGCGAAATTAACTATCTACAAAACCCACTATGGCAAGATTTACATGCTGATTATGAACAATTTCTCTTATCAATGACGGGACCTACGGTTATTGATATTACAGGTAAAAATAAAAATAAATGTAGAGTTATTAATACATTATTACAAGGAAATGAACCCTCGGGCTTAATTGCTATACATAGGTGGTTAACAACCCGTGATGAAAAATTGTTACCAAAAACAAATTTGCGTTTTATTATTTGTTCTGTAGAAACAGCCTCAACAAAACCATTATTAACAAGGCGCTTTCTTGAGGGTAGTAAAGACATCAATCGTTGTTTTGGTGTCAAAACACAACCGAATACTTTTCAAACCAACTTATCTAAGAAAAAACAACAAGGTTGTTATGAGAGGGCTCAGATAATAGAACAAGCGATTAGGGAGGTAAAACCTGAAATGGTGATCGATCTTCATAATGCTTCTAGTCCTGGCCCAACATTCTCTGTGAGTTCAGTTATCACGACAGAAACACTGTCTTTAGCTTCATTTTTTTGCCAAACATTAATTCTATCTGATTTAAAACTCGGCACATTGATGGAGCAAAATTTTAACTGCCCATTCATTACTATCGAATGTGGCGATAGCCTTGATGAACAAGCCCATGAAGTAGCCTTTGCAGGTATTTGTCATATTGCAAATTGTGAGAATATTGGTTATATACATCAAGAAAAAAAAGTTGAAGTGATTTATCGGCCCCTTAGGTTACAGGTTAAAAACAATGCTAATTTATCCTATGCGCAGCATGATGAAGGTTATAGCGGTGTCACTTTAAAAAGGAATATTGAATATTTTAATTTTGGCGGTGCTCTTCAAGATGAAATGATAGGGTGGATAGACGGTAACGATATAGAGAACCTTCAGTTACTTGATAAAAAAGGTCAGAATGTGATTGATGAATATTTTTATACTCGTGAAAATCAGCTAGTGTGTCGTCAAAACTTACGCATATTTAAAGCAACAACGAATAAAAAAATAGCATTAAATGATTGCTTGTTTTATGTGGTCAAGCGTTGCATAGATGAAGAATAGAAGGATGTAATCTTTATTCTCATTTTAATTTAAACCATTAACTGATCTAAGAGGTATTACTTACTCTATATTGTAAAAATTATTATGGAGTACGCAATGTTTTTTCTATATATGACAGTGATATAGAAAGTTGAATTCAATGTAGTGAATGCTGTGCTACAAACCCTCGTTACTTGGTTAGATAACTTATGACTGAATAACTTAATTGAAAACAAAAAAAGGCCAACATTGCTGCTAGCCTTTTTTCTGAATGTGGCGGTGAGATAGAGATTTGAACTCTAGAAGGGCTACAAACCCT
>JQIA01000131.1_pt1 | contig 32766 bp, 21 predicted proteins | sample 811431 | NCBI WGS metagenome assembly JQIA01 (sample SAMN02998118, study PRJNA258478) | marine sediment metagenome | biome: marine; feature: seafloor; material: sediment; isolation source: oil-polluted sediment collected from 3 locations (0.5 km, 0.7 km and 0.9 km)... | place: USA: Gulf of Mexico ...
ATGGCGTTATTCTTTATCAGGAACAGGTAATGAAGATCGCCGGTGAAATTGCCAGCTATACCATGGCAGAAGCAGACGGTCTCCGAAAGGCCATGGGTAAGAAGATTCCTGAGGTTATGGCGGAACATCGTGGCCTTTTTATGAAGGGCTCTCTTGCCAATAATCATCCCAAAGATAAAGCAAAAGAACTCTTTGATCTGATGGAAAAATTTGGTGGGTACGGGTTTAATAAATCCCATAGTGCTGCCTACGCTTTGATCTGTTTTCAGACAGCTTTTCTAAAGGCGCATTTTCCTGTAGAGTTTATGGCTGCTCTTCTTACAAGTGAGATGGGTTCTGTCGACGGTGTCGTAAAATTTATCCTTGAGTGTAGAAATCAGACGATTACAGTGCTTCCACCTGATGTAAACGAAAGTAACAAAACCTTTGCTGTTATCGGCGGGGATATTCGTTTCGGTCTGGTTGCCGTTAAAAATGTTGGTGAAGGTGCGATTGATGCCATTATTGAAGCCCGGCAAAAAGAAGGACGTTTTAACACATTCTTTGAATTCTGCGAACGGGTAGACCTTAGAAAAGTCAATAAACGCGTTATTGAAGCGTTGATTAAATGCGGTGCCTTTTCATCTATGAATCTCAAGCGAAGCCAGATGATGGCAGCACTTGAAGATGGCATTGAACACGGACAGCGGGTTCACAGAGAAAAAAATGATCGTCAGATGAGTCTCTTTGGTGACGATGAGGGGAATGAAGTCACCTTTAACACCCCGGTCATGCCTGATCTCGAAGAATGGGATGATAAATACCGTCTGACGGTTGAAAAAGAATCACTTGGATTTTACATGTCAGGACACCCTCTTGACAGAGTTGCTCCATTATTAGAAAAGTTTACTACATATAACGGCATTTCATTAAGTGAGGCTCCTGATAAAATCCCTGTCAGGGTAGGTGGTATCATTATAGAGAGTAAAATCATTCGTACCAAAAAAGGCGATCAGATGGCATTTGTAACCGTCGAAGACCTTTACGGTGCCTATGAAGTTGTTGTCTTTCCATCTGTTTTTGAAGAAAACCGGGATCTTCTTATTAACGATACTGCAGTAATCGTTGAGGGGGAAAATCAGAAAAAAGAAAACGGTCAGAGTATTATTGCAGAGAAGATGGTTCCTATTGCAGATGCAGAAAAAGTCTGGTCATCATCTCTTTTCCTGAATATCGGTACCAGTGAAGATGATCTCGGAAAACCAGATAAAGTTATGGGTATTCTGAAACGTTATCCAGGAAGCTGCAGTGTGTATGTCAGGTTGGCAGTCCCTGGTAAGACGGAAACTGTTATTGAATTGAATGAGAAAACAAGGGTTAATATTGAACAGCCGCTGATCATGGAGCTAAAGGGGCTACTTGGGCACAACCGTGTTGAATCATCCTGTAAACCAGCTAAAATAAAGCCCAGAGAAAAGAAACAGTATTATAAAAAGAGTTAGGAACGCAAATTTAATTTACATTCCTTAATACAAAAAAAGCCCTGCAAAATTCATTGCAGGGCTTTTATTAATTACATCAATATTGAAAAATTACTTACCTGAAGCGCATCCTTTTCCAATATGAATTTTTGCATCACCGTTAGAGCTGGATGAGTCTTTTGTCATTTTTGGCCTTGGCTTACCGGGCCTCTTTATATCGTAATTACCTTTTCCGTACATTCTACGGTTTGCCTGAATTTTATCAAGAATATCCTGATAGAAGGTCAGCTCATGGTTATAAACGTTAACCTTTGTTATGCTTTTATCGATTGAACGTTTTTTACAGTTCTCACCTTTGTAGCATGGAACAAGCTCAACCATCCCTAAGTATTTTCCATTCTGGAACAGTCGATAAACACCATAACGTAACATTTGACCAATACGAAGTGTATTGCTGCCCATTTCATAATCCAGTAGTTTTCGCTTTTTGGTGTCAGGGTTCGTTGTGGCCATTGTAGCTTCTTCATCTTTAAAAAGGTTGGTTTTTTCAAGATAAAGGCCTTTACCAATCAGTGTTTCGTTTTTAATATTCTTTTTTTCTTCAGTTTTAAGCCTGCGGAAGTCAGTTCGTACAAACCCTTTGAATTCACATAGACGTTCGAGGTTTAGTGTATTATTGTTTGCCGAAACAGACGCCATAATGCTGTCATCTTTAAGATCTATGCCATACTCTCCCTTTATTATCGGGAATGAATAGGTCTGAATATACTGTCTGTTTTTTGCTGAGACTTTGTTGCTGGTAAAAACATTATTATATGTTTTTCTGTTAAAAAAACGGATTATTTCACTAAAATGAATGATATCCTGGCTTTTATCTCCGATACTTGTGAAAATACCCTGATAATAGCTGAAATAAGCCTTGTTAAATGGACTTTCACGGTCATAATCAGTCATTTTTAGATATGCATTTATCGTCTGAATGTCAGACTGGAAAAAATACTTAAATCTGAGATTTAAAATTCTAAGATTGCCACTGATAAGCTGGTATAGATCTTTAAGTTCTTTTGTAAGATGAAAATCTGAAAGTTTACCTTCAATATCAATAAGCTTTACAGTAAAGTTTTGAGAAAAGATATTTTTTTTCTGCATAAGTGCATATGACATCCCGAAATCACCGGTTCGCATATATGAGTATGACAGCATTTGATAAATCTTTAACTCAAGCGGACTGTTGATAACTGATTTACTGCCTGAAGTAGATTTGAAACTGATGTATTCTTCATAGAGTGCATCAAGCTGCCCCTCAAAATGTTTTAATTCATTTGAGTATCTTGCAATTTCATCGCTCGGGATGGGCTGATCTGCTTCAATATTTGGCCAGAATCGTGGGTAATCACGCCTGATAAAGAGTTCAATACCCTCCAGAAAGATACGACAGTCGTCATATATACTTTGGAGATAAGATGATTTCAGCTCCTCCATAGTATCCTCTGATTGAGCAGAAACGGCAGTAATTGGATTAACGAATGAAAACATCATCAAACCGATAAAAACAATAATCAGTTTAAACTTCATAATACGGACTCTCCTTTAATATTTATGCAACAAAAATTATTTTGTTTTTTTCCATTTCATTTTGCGATATTCAGCAATAATTTTACCGGAGTTGTACTCTCTCGGCATAACTGCATGAGAGCTGGTCTGATATTTTTTCTGGAAATCAGTAAACAGTTTTAAATATGAAACTGCACCAGGTAATTTAAAAAACTTTTTCCAGCTGTTAGAACCGTTGCCATACGTTATAGAGAGCTTCTTGCATGGAGCCATGAATGCTTTTTTTGCATGGTACATTGCGAGAGACTCATTATTTACATCATTCGAAGTGCCTTTCAGTCTTGAATAATACATGGAAAGGGCACTGTGAATAATGGATGCATATTCCCAGCGGTTTGTTTCTTTGTTAACCAGCTTTGGTGTTAACGATTCAGCAAGATCCCTGTATATTTCAGAGTTCTGATCAAGTCCTGAACGTCTTTTTTTATCAAGGATATTAGCAATTAAATAGGCCATAGTCAATTGTGAAGAGTCTTTAATTCGTTTCACAGAAGACGGGTTCTGATCATTATCCTGAAGCCTCATGGACACTGTGGCGTAATTGAAGAGTTCATCCTCCATAAGCCTGATATTATCAATGCCTACACCGAATAGAATCAATTCGTTATAGATATTGCTCCTGTAGGCAATTTTGTTTTTAATATGTTTTGCTGCATTATCATAAAAATACCGGTAAACTTCAAAAAGTTCTTTCTTTGGAAGAGAGAAGTTCAGGTCTCGTGTTGCAAAATAACCACGCCTAGCAAGATACAGGTTGACGATAAAATTTGAATTATTGCTGTCTTTAACCGCCTCATTTTTATAATAATTATAAAACTTTTTTTGTTTAAGATTTCCTTCTTTCTGAAGGGCATAAAGTCTGTTCAGTAGTGTTCTGGTCTGAGCATCCTGAAGGGGATTGTCACTGCTGAAATTCCGAAGATGTCGACCAAAAAAATGGTATCTCAGGTATAACTCATAAAGGTTAAACAGTGTTTTTGTTGTTGGCTTGTATGCTGCAACCTCTCTGTTTGATTTAAAATGACGTTTCCAGAGACTGTCGAGCCAGTACCATGCTTTCTGATCATAGGTTTCACTTAAAAGAATAGATTTGGATGTATCACCCCATTCACCTGCAAGTTTTTCGCACTCCAGCATCATTGCAAGGAAATAGACATTTAAATAAATGTTTTTGTAATTCCTTACCCGAAAGCTTATATCATCTGTAACCTTGAATAATTGCTGACCTTTTACAAAAACATTTTTCTGGCTCTGCTCTTTGGAAATAAAGGTTTTCAGGTAATATTCAGATAGAGCCAGGTATTGCTTAAGCTCTTTATCTGAAACAGGGATTTTATCTTCCCTATTCAGATCAGATGCACGGGTAACACCATATTTTTCATGAAGATAATGAACATATAAAAGAAAATACTCATATGCCATATCAAATTTCATTCGTTGAGACTTTTCACCCTCTTTTGTAGTTTCAATTTTTTTGGTGAGTTGTTCAATACGCTTAACAATTTTTTGTACATTATTGATCGGCAAAAGGATACTCTGATCGGGAATATAGGAAAGCATCTCAAGATGACGGCTGTCAGCCTTGGAATGTATCAGGGCTTTACTTGTATCTTTATCCTTTCTTACGCCGCTTGTTCTTGCTGTATGCTGTACAGAATGTAATAGATACAGGCTTTTAGCTCTTTTCTTAAAATCATCAATAAACTCTGCACTGCAGTATGAGTAGCACAGAAATAGAGTAAGAAAACAATAGATGCATATTTTAATTGCTTTTTGAATCATAGTAAAAATCCTTCAGGGTTACGTAGGTCCTGTAATCTGTTATATAGCTGAACATCTTCATTTGGCAGAAGAAGCCAGATTTTCTTTCCAAGCTTTTTAGCTATTTCCTGATAAAATTCATATTGACGTTCAAAATCATCAATCTGGGTCCAGTTGTTATTCAATGCACCTGGTTGGCCATTGTACACATATCCTGCTTCATTTGCAGCTCTCGTGTAATATTTCAGTGCAAGTTGATAACTTCTTTCAGCAATTTTCAGGGCCTGAGTATGAAGTTCTTTGTTTGAGAGGTAGGAGTTTGCAATAATTCTGTATATCTCATACCTGTCATCATCCGAATGGCTTACCAAAGAACCCAGTTGATAAATTTCATTATTGATAAAAGTTTCAAGCTCTTCTTCAAACCGGATAATATAACTTACTTTACCCTGGGCGGCCAGCTCCTGAAACAGTAGATTATAAGCCGCAAGAAGGTTTTTATGATTTACTTTATTTTTGTAATCTTTAACAAATGCTGCTTTAAAATCGAACAGGCAGTTGGTTCTTGAATTGGCTAATGGGAATCTTTTGCTACCAAGGTTGTCTTCATATAAACCAAACTGAAGATATTCAAAATAGTAACTTATTTCGCCTTTATATCGGTGAAATATATTGTTAATACTCGATGTTTTTTGTTCCCGACCAAAAACCTGAACTTTACCGAACAGTTTTTCAAGATCGGCAAATACTGTGTTAATTTTCTCTTCAGCATCTGCATGAAGGTATACTATTTTTTCGTTGAATAATTTGGCTTTTTTGCTCTTTGAAAAAGAATCCCATTTTTTTGCATAAGCCTTTAATTCTTCAAGGGGTTCCCTGCAGGAATAAAGATTATAAAAAATCCAGCCTGAGGGGCAAACCTGAAGTTCGCCCAGAATCTGGGAATATTTGATCCGGTCTTCAACTTTAATACCATGTTCGCTCTGTTTTCCCAGCCATGTTTTCAATGCAGACATAACCACCACATCGACTTCACGATTGTCCAGTTTTAGTTTGTTCAAGGTATTGCTGAAGAGTTTTTCAACACTGAACTGAAGATCGCCTTCGCTTGTAAAGAGCATCAGAGGTAGCATTGCCCTGTGGGAAATCGTCTGGTCAATCCACGTCTCCCTGATATCATGCGCTATAACCTGTGCACTTACTGCCAGTGGAATTCGTTGTCTGAACCATGGGTAACTGTAGATTGCTATATGGGTTTCAATATCGGTAAAATATTTTACGATTGATTCAATCCATTCACGGTCATCTTTACTGAAAATTCTTTCATATGGAGAATTATAGACCTTTTTACCTTTAATTTTGAACTCATCAAGCTCAGCACAAACCTTAACTGTTATATCAAAGCTTTTAATATCACTCTTCGTAAAGAGAGGTGCCTTATCCGGGTTTTTATTCAGCGAGTCGATTGCATTATTTATTCTGTTAATCAGGTTGTCCTGAATGACATAAAGATAATAATAGAGTATTTTATAATAATATTCTTCCTTAACGAAAAGTGATCTGTTTGGATAAAAACCCTTTTCAAAATACCGCTTAAAGCTATCTCCCTTCAAATTTTTATTAAAAGCACATACTTCAAAATAAATGAAATTATAACCGGTAATATCGAGTTTGTCATCGTAGTATATATCAGAGAATTCTTTTTCCGGGTCAAAGCTGTATGCCCTTAATGCTGCATGTGCTTCACGAGCTTTTACGATATTCAGCGAGCCGTTCTTCTTAATACCAAGGCTTGTTTCAAGGAGCTTAAACAGCTTGTTTTTTTCTTCGACAGTTTTGTTTTCTTTTAAATATAATCTTCCAACGTCAGAAATCCAGTTGACAGGCAGAACTGATGCCGGAGCTCGGCGTTTCTTTTTCGTCCTTTTAACGGACTTTTTATTTGTAACCTTCTTGTTGGAGGTTTTATTTGCTGTCGTCTTTTTAGAGGTTTTAGTCTTAACCTTCTTTTTAACAGTCGATGTTTTTTCTGTCCCATCTGAATCCAGATCGAGTTTTGTTAAAGCGCTGGCCTGCCATGGGATCACTATAAGTGAAAACAGAATGATAAAAAATAAACTCTTTAATTTCATAATTTAAGACCTCTATCTGGTTAATAATCTCTCTAATCTAGACACGACATTAAATGATGCATCTGCTGGAGAAAATTCAATAATAACCTGTTTGTTTGGTTTTATAATAACTCTACAACTGTATCCGTTGACTTTATATTGATACGGGCTTTTTGCAGAACTCATCATTTTTGCTTTTTTCATAATTTGCCGTTTAAGATTCTTAACCCTGCTGGAATTACCAAGAGCTGTACTTTTGATGATAACCATTTCTTCTATAGGGTCGGACCCTTCGGATGGTGGTACATATAAGTCTTCAATTGGTGCTGTTCCCCGGTTTAGAGTCCTTTGAGCAGGTCCTGAAACAGGAACCCGTCCTCTGCCTGCCAGCTGGTCAGACGTTGCTTTTTGAACCTGTCTTAATTCAGGTGCAGGGCCCTTTGTTTGAATGTTTAACATAGGGGAACTTTGTCTGTTTCGCTGAGACGGCAATGAAACCGTTTTTCTATTCTGTGGCAGGCCATGAAAGTCAGGCGCAGGTTTATTATGATTAATGTTTTTCTTAACCCGATTATTCGACGCCGGTTTATGCGAAAGCGCTTTTTTATTTGGCTTATGCTGCAGATTGGGAAGATTCTTTTTCAAATGTTTTACTGTTGGTGAATTGGATTTGATTTTTGTTTTATCAAGCTTTCGGGCTTTTAACATTTTGTCCGGACGCTTATTTGGCTTGATCTTTTTCTTATCAAGTTTATTGATTTTCAGCTTATCACGCAGCAGCTTTTTCTTTTTTATCTCAAGAGGCTTGATTTTCTTGGGTTTTATTTTTAATTTTGGTTTTTTTGCAATAATTTTTTTAAGTGCAAGCTTTTTTGGCGCAATCGTTTTTTTAACAGCAGTCTTCAGAACTTTCATGAACGTTATTTTTTTTTTAACGGTCGGTTCTGGTGCCGGTGGTGCTTCAGGTATAAGAATGATTGTTTTTGTGTCTTTGAATAGTTTTTTATTTTTTATGATCGTTTTATTAACAATAAAAAAACATGCAATAGCCATAATAAGAATGACCATCGAGGGTTTGACGAACCATTCGTTTCTGTTCTCCCGAAGAACAGCCCTGGGCATAATAATTTTTCCGGCGCCACGGCCGTAATATTTCATCGATAATGAATTATACATTATTGCTATAGCCCACCTGATCTCTGGATTATTACCTTGTTACCGTCTTCATATGTCTGTTCAATAATCGACATCGCCATGAGTGTATCTTTACTCAGAGAATAAATATCCGGCAAAAGCATTGGCCGCTGCTTTCCTTCCAGCCTCATTGTTGTCAATATATTTGTAAGATCAAGGGGGGAAAGGAGCTTTGGCTGAACCTCTATATCCGTATCACGTACTACAACCATCTGAAAAGGATTGGTCTCCGGTATTGTCGGTTTTAGAACACGAATCTGGTAAGATATTGTTGGCTGAACGATTTTTGATACATTTTTATTGTTGACGACTTTAGGAATCGTTATCTCACCAATATGAACCGGCTTTTTGCCTACAGTTGATGCCTGAGTAAATGCAATCAACAACAGAAAAGCGAGATCGGCGAAGGAGAATAACCAGACTTTGGAATCTTCTAATTTCATAGTAGTATTTTCCTGACAAACGTTGATGGTATTTTTGTTTAATTGTTAAAGTGACTCTAAAGTTGCACCAAGAGCTCTGTTAATACGTGCCTCAGCAAGATTAATAACACTCTTTTTGAACACTTCAATTAAAACAAAACAGGTTAATGCCATCAAAGTTGTAAAAAGGGCAGCACCGAGACCACTTGTATTGAGGTCACTGTTTGGATCTCCTTTTGCCAAAAAAATCATGATCATACCGAATATAGTTCCGATAAAACCCATTGGTGGCAATAAGTTGGTTATCATCGTAATTTTGTTGACGTATTTTGATAAAAAGAGGTTTTCTATCAGTTGATGGGTGGCATCCACAAGAAAATATGGGTTGCCTTCGTGCTCCTTGTGAGCGGAATATAGCGTTTTCGCCGTTATTACCATTAGTGGATCATTAATCTGACTGACTTTTTTCATTTCTCGTGTCAGGTTTTCTGTTGTAACAAGTCGTGTGTGGCGGAAGGCCTGTATCAAAAGCCAGAATGCATGCATAAGAAGAATAGCACTGCCGATATAAACAGCACCCTGAACGAAGTTACTAATCAGATTTGGATACAGTCGGAAAACATGTAGTATAAATTCCATAAAAAACCTTTATTCGTTATAGTATTTTTTACAATTAGTTTAAATATAGTTTTATACCCTCCCTGAAACTTTAAGGAAGCACAAAACTTTGAATACTTTTTTTTGTTTAATATCAAATATGATGATATTTGATTATTGTCAATCATATTTTAACCTGAAATATAAGTATTTTTGAACATATTGTCCCTTTTTTTGATAATTGTATAAAAAATATAAAATCAAAAAATCTGGTGTTATATTTTTTTTTTTAGTATCAGTCAGTAAATAATAAAAGTTTCTATTACTTTTTCTAATTAATTTGTAGAAAAGAATCTATCTCGGCACGGACAAGTGTTGAGTACTCAAACGGAGTATCTATGACTACAGCCGGTTTGAATTTTTTCCTGAGTAACAGGCTGGAAAACTTAGCGGAAGCGCTGTCAAAGGTTTTGACAGTACCACTTGATGACGCTTTTCAGGAAGAGACCATTATTGTTCAAAGTCAGGGTATGGCAAAATGGATTTCTCTCAGACTTGCTGAAAAACAGGGCATTTGTGCAAATGTTGGCTATAAGTTCCCGAATGCATTTGTTTATGACGTTTTACGAAGTGTCACATCCGGTGACGAGAATATTTCAATATTTGACCCGGTTGTAATGACATGGAAAATAATGCAAACGCTTCCAGGTTTAATGGGTATAAGTGAGTTTGAAATATTAAGAAACTATCTTGAGGGAACGAATTCAGCGTTAAAAAGATATCAGTTGTCATTGCTGATTGCAGATACCTTTGATCAGTACCTTCTATATAGACCTGCAATGATTGAAGCCTGGGATAATGGTGACGAAACGCACTGGCAGGCACAACTCTGGCGGGAGATCACCACGGACACAGATGAAAAACATCGTGCAGAACTGTTGAGTCAGTTTAAAAATGCGATCATGAATGCCACTATAAATAAGTCTCTTCTTCCTGAGCGTATAATCGTTTTTGGCATTTCATCCCTTCCGGAATTTCACATGGAGGTGTTTGGCCTTCTTGCCCGTTTTTTTCAGGTGAACCTATTCCTTTTGGACCCCTGTCGCGAGTATTGGGGTGACATTTCATCGGGAAGGGAGATGAAAAATATTAAATTAAAGAATGACAAAGACTCTTCAGACAGCCTTCATATTGAAAAAGGAAACAGCCTGCTTGCATCAATGGGGGGACTGGGACGTGAATTTTTTGATCTGATTAATAATTTTGATCATGATGTTTATGACCTTTTTTCTGAATCTGGTGGAAAAAGTATTCTTTCTTATATTCAGGATGATATCTGTAGCCTGAACCAAAGGGTGGATACGGACATCCATACTGCTGATGCCAATGATAAAACAATTGAGGTGCATTCATGCCACAGTGCAATTCGCGAAGTGGAAGTCCTTCATGGTGCTTTGTTGCAAATGTTTGAAGCGGACAATTCCCTTAAACCACAGGATATTCTGGTGATGACACCGCAGATTGAGTTGTTTTCACCGTTTATTAATGCTGTTTTCGATAAGTATGATTCGTCCGGTGTCAGAATTCCATATTCCATAGCTGATCGATCTGTCAAAAATGAGAGTGGTATTGCAGAGACATTTCTGGCGTTACTCGATTTTTCAGAAAATCGTTTTACCGTATCTGAAATTATTAACATTATAGAAAATATTTCTGTTCAGAAGAAATTCGGGATTCATGAAACTGATATTGAATTAATATCAGAGTGGATTATTGATACCGGTATTCGCTGGGGAAAGGATGGTGAACATCGGGAGCAACTCGGGATGCCTTTTTTTGATGCGCACTCATGGCGAGCGGGTGTTGAAAAAATGGTGCTGGGGTATGCACTTCCAGGTGATGGTGAACGTCTTTTTGCTGACATTCTGCCGTTTAATAATATAGAAGGGGATCAGAGTGTTATTCTCGGAAATCTTGTGGAATTTATTAATTCTCTCTTTCATATTTCAAAGACATTCAGCAAAACGTATACTCCATCAGAATGGATGCAACACCTTTTGATGCTGCTCGATTCTTTCTTTGTTACCGGGGATAATAGCGATTCAGAACTTCAGGATATCAGAGAGGAAATCAGATGTCTTGATTCAGAAACAGCAGCTGCCGGATTTGATGAAAAGATTGATATTTCCGTTATAAAACATTTCATAAGAAAAAAACTTGGGGGAAAGAGTTCCGGTGGCGGATTTATTGCCGGTGGTATAACATTCTGCGAAATGCTTCCTATGAGAAGTATTCCCTTCAAGGTGATTTGCCTGATAGGCATGAATTCAGATACATATCCCAGGCAGACGAGGTCTCCCGGGTTTGACTTGATATCCCGTAGTCCAAAGGCCGGTGACAGATCAAGGCGTAAGGATGACAGATATCTTTTTCTTGAAGTTTTAATATCTGCGCGTGAGAAGTTTTATATAAGCCATACCGGGCAAAGCCTTAAAGATAATTCCTCGATAGAGCCCTCTGTGCTTGTAAGTGAACTGATAGATTATATTAATGAAGAATATGTTGACCCTTTTGGAAAGGACGAAGCCTTCAGGGTTGTTAAACATCCGCTCCAGGCATTTAGTCCACGATATTTCTCTGATGATCCTCAGGGGCTATTCAGTTACTCTAAAGAACATTATGATGTGGCTGAAGCTCAAGTAGCTGAAAAAAAAATCACCGATTCTTTTTTCATGGAAAGAATACCCCTTGCAGATAAGAGACATCATGAAATTGATGTGAATAATTTTTGTCGTTTTTTTCAAAACCCATCAGCATATTTCCTTGAAAATCGTTTTGGATTGTTTTTAAGAGACAGAATCAATTTCATGGAAGAAGACGAGCCTTTTGAAATCAACGGACTTGAAAGATATCTGCTGGCTAACAGTATGGCTGGTATGCAATTGAACGAGCGAATACCAGATGATTACCATGCCGTAATTAAAGCTGCCGGCCTTACACCTTACGGTTATAAAGGCGAGTATGATTATGCTGTCATCAGAGCTGAGATTGAAGACTTTGCATGTGAAATGCGAAACTGGCTGGAAGGCGCTGAGCCTGTTGATAAATACATTCGTGTTACTATTGGTGATGTCTCGATTACCGGTGATGCAGGCCCTTTATTTGGTGATCTTATTGCCGGTTATCGTTATGCTGAGGTTAAAGGGAAAGACCTTATTTCAGTCTGGATAAGATATTTAATTCTGAATACCGCCGGCCTTGCTAATGGAGAACTGTATAAAGGGCTGGCAGCCGGGATTGAAAAAAGCAAGTCAGGTAAAGTCTGGGTCGGGCATCTGTTTGATTCTGTTATATCGCCTGAGAAATACCTGCTGGACCTCACCAGGATTTATCTTGAGGGGATGACGCAGCCCCTTCGTTTTTACCCGGAAACAGCCCTTGCTTTTGTAAGTGAAAAGCTTAACAAGGAGGCTGATGATGATAAAGCATTGCATAAAGCATCGGCAATCTGGAATGGCAATATGAATATATCGGGTGAAGGTGTAAATCCGTACTATCAATTATGTTTTAAGAATAACGACCCGTTTGGTGAGGCGTTTAAAAAAAATGCTGAAGATGTATACAGGCCGATGTTTGAGAACATGATGAAAGCAGAGCCGGGGAGGGCCTAACAATGGACGCGTATAAGAAATTTGATCTGGCCGGAAATGACCTGCATGGTGTGAACCTGATAGAGGCCAGTGCCGGTACCGGTAAAACCTATACAATTGCAGGTATATATATACGACTGATTATTGAACTTGGGCTGACGGTTGAAAATATTCTGGTTGTTACATTTACTGACGCGGCTACCCTGGAACTGAAAGAAAGAATACGGGCCCGGTTGAAAGATGCTGTAAAGAGTTTTGAGGTCGGAGATTCTGATGATCCTCTAATGTCGGCGTTGATAAGAAAGGCACCGGATAACGGGAAAGCCCTTGAGCTGTTACGGGATTCACTTCGAAATTTTGATCAGGCGGCTGTGTACACAATTCATGGATTCTGCCAGCGCATGCTTGTTGAGAATGCTTTTGAAAGCGGCAGTCTTTTTGAGACAGAACTTGTTGGAGACAGTTCAGACCTTGTTGAAATGATTCTTAAGGATTTCTGGCGGACTCATATTTATACTGCTGAACCTCTTTTTATTCAGTGGCTCTCTGAACGAAAATTTAAACCATTATCATTTTTACCCTTTGTCAGGAATGGCTTGAAACAGGGTATAATAATTAAACCCATTCCTCGTTACAGCGATATGGCTGTATATGAAAACGATCTCAAAGAGCTTTATAACAAATGCAAAGAATGCTGGAAGATAGAAAAGGAGACAATTACAGATACTTTTCTAAGCAGCACAGTATTTAATGGCAACAAATACAGAAAATCCAGTATTCCCCTGTGGCTTAAAATTCTGGAGACCTTTTTCACCGGAGAACTTTTAAGATTGACGTTGCCGGAGTGCTTTGAAAAATTCACCTCAGATTATATGGATAAAAAAGGGTCAATGAAAAAAGGCATGTCACGCCCGGACGGAACCTTTTATGACCTGGCCAGTACGCTTTATGACGCTTATGAAACCCTTGAAATATCCTATGCTCAAAATCTTCTCTGGTATAAAAACAATGCTGTTTCATACGTAAAGCAGCAGATGGAACTTAGAAAACAACAACTTGGTATTACCGGATTTGATGACCTGCTTGTGAATTTATACAAAGGGCTTAAAGGGAATAACGGAAAGCTTCTTGCTGAAAATGTTAAGCGAAAATATTCGGCGGCGCTTATCGATGAGTTTCAGGATACTGACCCTGTTCAATATGAAATATTTTTCCGTATTTTTGGTGATGCAGAAAGTTCGTTTTTTATGATAGGTGACCCCAAGCAGGCAATATACAGCTTTAGAGGGGCAGATATATTTGCCTATATGAACGCGTCACAGGATGCCGGGAATGCTTATACACTGATGAAAAATTATAGAAGCGAACCTGAAATCATTGAGGCTGTAAATACGATATTTAAAAATGCGGACAATCCGTTTCTTTTTGAAGAGATCTCATTTTCTCCTGTCGAAGCAGCTGATTTAGATGCCAACCCGGTCTGCCGAATTGATGACGCAGATTCTTTTTTTAATATCTGGCAGTTGAAAAGTGACAAAGTCATGTCTAAAGGTGATGTTTTCTCATTAGTACCTCAGGTAGTTGCTTCTGAGATAACAAGGCTTATGGGGCTGGCAGCTGACGGCATGGCCGAATCCGGTGGCCGAAGGCTTAAGGAAAAGGATATTGCAGTCCTTGTGAGAACAAATGAAGAAGCAAGGGGTATGAAAGATGAGCTTAATAGCTGTGGTATCCCTGCTGTGATCTATAGTACGGGCAATGTTTTTCTTTCAGAAGAATCTGTTGATTTGCACAGGGTGTTAACTGCCATTATCCAACCGGGGAATGAGGGCGCACTGAAAGCCGCTCTGGTGACTGATATGATTGGCTGTAACGTTGATGACCTTGCTGATTTCGAACAGAATCCGGGCAGGTTTGAAAAAATCAGAGAAATCTGGGTGGGTTATCACAAGGAATGGCTGAAAAGCGGCTTTATCAGAATGTTTAACGGATTAATAAAAAAAGAAAAAGTTTTGATCCGGCTTATGCAGTTTATAAACGGTGAAAGGCGAAATACAAATATTTTGCATCTGTCTCAGCTTTTACATAAGGTCTCAGTTGAAAAAAAGTACGGGCCTGAAATGCTTTTGAAATGGTTCAGAGAGCAGTCAGACCCCGCAAAGGTTGAGACAGAAGAGCATCAGCTTCGTCTTGAAAGTGATTCCGAAAGTGTAAGAATTGTTACAATACATAAAAGCAAGGGTATGGAATATCCTGTTGTTTTTTGTCCTTATGTCTGGAGTGGGCCAGTGCGACGAAATAACCCTGAATTCTGTGTTTTTCATGATGAAAATGACGCCATGGCTTTGACACTGGATGCCGGGTCAGACGATTTTTCAGAAAACAACATACGTGCTTTGAAGGAGAGCCTGGCAGAGGATTTGAGGATTCTTTATGTTGCGCTTACCCGGGCTAAAAGCAGGTGTTATATCGTATGGGGGCGGGTTAAAGGGGCAGAAAATACTGCTTTGGCGCATCTGCTGTATCAGGGCGGAAAACCGGACACTGATCTGGATGTTACTGCCTTGTTGGGAGAGCTTACTGGTAAATCAAACGGAGCGATTTTTGTGAGTGATATACCGGCTATAGTTTCAAATTCAGCTATGAAAAAACAGCCTGATGACATCAGGCCAATCGCCTTTAAAGCTTTCACCGGATATATTAATACTGACTACAAAATTGCAAGTTTTTCTTCTCTGACTTCAAATCAACATCATGATACAGATGGGATAGACAGGGATGAGGTGAGGGGGGATGAGCATTTTGAAACAGGGCGAAGTTATGATATTTATTCGTTTCCCCGTGGTGCTGCTCCGGGTACCTTTATGCACAGTCTTTTTGAGGATCTCGATTTTACATCGGATCTGGAGCAACAGGACGAACTTGTTCGGACCAAACTTGACCTGTATGGCTACAGCTCTGACTGGCATTCGTGTGTTTTAAAAATGGTCAAGGATGTACTTTCAGCACCTCTATATAACGATAATACCAAATTGACTCTCTCCTGTATTGCCGGGCGTGATCGTATTAATGAACTTGAATTTTATTTTCCTTTGAAAACAGTTAGGTCTAATGCGTTAAACAGCCTTTTAAGAGAGCATGGTGTTGGATGTGATAGTGACGGGGCGGCGGCGTTTGGGTGGAATCTTGAATTTTCGACAGTTGAAGGCTTTATGAAGGGCTTTATTGATATGATATTTCGCTCAGAGATATCGGGCGTAGAAAAATATTATATTGTTGACTGGAAATCAAACTGGATAGGTAATTCACCTGCTGATTATCATGATATGGCACTTGCTGAAGTGATGATGAAAGAATATTATATTCTGCAATATCTTTTGTACACAGTGGCCTTTAACAGGTACCTTCTATTGAAAAAAGGTGACTCCTATAATTATGATAAACATTTTGGCGGTGTATTTTATGTTTTTCTCCGGGGCGTAGCGCCTGAATTATCAGGAAGCCCCGGCATATATTTTGATAAACCCCGGTATGATCTTATTCAGGATTTGTCAGATCTCCTTCTGGAAGCGTTATAAATTCTGTTTTTTCCATTGAAACTTCAAAAATAAAATGGTGATTTTCAATATTAAATGATAATCGCCTGTTTTCACTGTAGTCGGCATCAATTTTGAGTGTGATGGCACTATTGAGGGCAATCACTTTGGGTTGACCGCAATTTGCAGAAAGTTCATAGGTCTCTCCGACATTTTTCATAAATTTGCCCATTATCTGATTCACCAGTTCACCAATACTGTCGAGGACTTCATTGGAATGAAAGTCATTCGTCAGCTCATCTTCAGGGATCCCCATCGAAGTCATGTAGCTTTTGTAAATATTTAACGCAGCATCGCCTGAAAAATTAGCAACGAAAAGTCCATTATAATCACCGCTTAATTGAACAAAACATCCTATCTCCGGTTTCATTGCTATTTTAGGAATGCTCTGAATTGTCGTTGAGTAAGCTACATTTTTATGTGTACTCACTTTTAAAACATGTTGAGCTGCCCTGCAGAGAATCCCGGATATGTTATCAATTGCTTTGTAATTGTAAGACATATTCACCTCATCATTAATTAATTAATTAATATATATTATTAGAAGGAGTAATGCTTGGGTCTGCCCGGAATAAACAACCACAGAATGTATTAAAGAGTGTCTAAAGAGACTGAAATATGCAAATAATGAAACAATATATTGACTGATGTATAAAGGCTGTTTATTAAGTTTGTTAAAAAATGTTAATATTTATTTATACCAGAAACGAAAACTGATTTCCATTCAATAATACATAAATTGAAGAAGAGCTGACAACGATGGATAATAAAACAATCACAGATCTTATTGACGAATGTTATTTTTCATATATGGATATCCATTTTGCTCGTTTGATGGAGAAACTGTCCGGAAAGGATGATAAACTTTTTTTGGCAGCAGCGCTTGCCAGTAGTCAGGCTGGCAGGGGGCATATTTGCTTTGATATTGCGAAAACAAAAAAAATCAAAGTAGCTGAAACGGAACTTGAATTACCGGAATCAAATGAATGGGCAGAATATCTAAAGAACTGTGACGTGGTAGGCAAGCCGGGAGACTTCACCCCTCTTGTTTTTGAAGATGAAAGACGACTTTATTTATACAGATACTGGGCGTATCAGAAGAGACTTTCAGACTATATACTGCAGCAGGCAAATCAAGAGTCTTTTTTTTCTGATAACGCTCTCGATATTTTGAAGAAGGGGCTCTCAAGACTATTTCCTGGGCCGGCAGCCGACGATGAACCTGACTGGCAAAAAACCGCGGCCTGTATTTCAGTCATAAAACGATTTTCTGTTATATCCGGTGGGCCGGGTACAGGTAAAACAACGACTATTACAAAAGTTCTTGCACTTCTTGCTGAACAATGGGCTGCTTCAAAAAATGAAGACCGAATACGTATTTATATTACTGCTCCGACGGGTAAGGCTGCTGCGAGACTAAAAGAGTCTATCTCTAATACAAAGGGTACTTTGGATTGCAGTGATCATATCCGCAGCATGATACCGGATGACGCATCGACGCTCCATCGATTGCTTGGCCCGATTAAGAATTCACCCTATTTCAGGTATAATGAAAAACGAAAATTACCTGCTGATGTTGTTGTTGTTGATGAAGCCTCCATGGTTGACCTTGCTCTGATGAGCAAATTTGTTCAGGCATTACCGGAAGATGTGCACCTGATTATTCTGGGTGATCAGGATCAGCTTGCATCTGTTGCTGCCGGTGCAGTTCTGGGTGATATCTGTAATACCGGCGAAGATATTAATTACTCCGATGGTCTTGGCCGGAACCTGCTTAATCTTGCAGGGATCAGGATAAATTCAGGTGAACAGGGTTCTGCAAAAGGCCCATTGGGTGATTGTATTACTGTTTTGAAGAAAAGCTACCGTTTTGATGACAACAGTGGCATAAAACAAGTCAGTGCTGCAGTAAACGCAGGAAACGATGACCTCTTTTATAACATCCTTGCCGGTAAACGTTATAATGATATTTTTTTATCAGAATTGAATTCCAGGGCTGAACTGGAAGAAAGACTTAAGTACTATGTTAAAGAATTTCTTTTACCTGTTTTTAATGAGAAAGATATCAGGCAAAGACTCATTCGTTTTGAGAAATTCAGAATTCTTTGTGCCGTTCGAAAGGGACAGGCCGGTGTGGAAAAGCTAAATATAATGATCGAAAGGCTTCTTCAGAGTGAAGGTGTGATCCAAAAGGATGGCGACTGGTATCCCGGACGGCCTGTGATGATCACACGAAATGATTACCAGGTGGGGCTTTATAACGGTGATATCGGTATTACAACAAGATCTGAAGAGGATGGCTCTCTTGAGGTCTGTTTTATGGATACTGATGGTGAAATCCGTCGGGTTAGGAAACAAAGCCTTCCTGATTCTGAAACCGTCTACGCAATGACTATTCATAAGAGTCAGGGCTCAGAATTTGATACTGTTATGATGATAATGCCGGACAGGGATGTACCGGTCCTTACTCGTGAATTGATTTACACGGGCATTACACGCGCAAAAAAGTTTGTTGAAATCAGAGGGCGTGAAGCTATAATCCGGCAGGGTATACAACGTCGTACAGAAAGAATGACCGGTTTGCGGCAGGCACTTTGGAACAACAGTCTGTAAATGGATTGTTATTTCAGGATAAGCTGATATGATTTTACGGTTGTTTCAGGGTAATAGGATCTTTTTGCCTGTTTCAAACCCGGGTCACCCATGTCGCATTCTTTGTTGATATACTCAAACTCTGTAAAGAGCTCCCTGGCACACTGCTGATCAAAATACTGGTATAGCCCTTTTACTGTCGGGTCTGCCTTTTGAAAGTGAAAACCGCCAATACTGTCAGTCAGCTGTGATCCGATTCCAAATGCCTTAATTTGACCGTTAATCTTCAAAAGCAGACCACGTAACCCCAGGCGTTCAATATTATTAAGAGCATTGATAGCTGCCTGCTTTTCACAGGTGGCATCTTCATTGGTATCGATGTCGTACTTTTTTGTAGAGGCCCAAAAATCAAGAAAATCGAGGCATTCAGGGATGTCTGCATCAGTAATCGGGCCCATCTCCACATTGTAGTCTCCGTTGATAATTTTACGGAACTGGCTTATCAGGTTTCTTTTTTTTGAATATTTTGTCCCTTTGAGTTCAGCAAGGTCTGAAGTTCTATAGAGATAATCCTCATAACGGGGCTGCTCAATAACAGTGAAAAGATGTTTCAGGTCCGTGTAGTTATGACTGTTTACATAGTCTTCAGGTACAAACTGATATTTATTGAACTGATTGTTTATTGCAATTTTATATATTTGAGCCGGGGAGAGTTCTTTTCCGTTTGCAATCGGAAGCAATAAATAATTTTTCTCTGGTTTTGAATAGAACTTCATTCCCGCAACCAGCGCATCGAGTTCAACTTTCCAAACAGGCTTGGAAAACTCATTAGCCCATACAATGAGGGACGATAGAGAATAGTAACAGAGCCTGTGGCTTTGGGAGGAAAAAAACGGATAAAGCTTTTTATAGTCTGTCGGTGTTAGATCGTTGAACATGTATTACCTGTGTATGAGTAAGCAATCAATTTGAGTCTGTTTAAATATAATAGGGGTCAAATAATGATTAGTTTATGATGAAGTTTATTAAATAATACCAGAAAATGTATTAGAGTTCAATGAACATCGGAGATGCATTTTTCATGGTTGAGAAATTGTGTTTTGTGTAAAACGCTGAGGACTTGTTCTCTGCAATCAGTCCAACCCATGTTATTCCGTCTCTCTTAAGGTTTTGTAGTAGTGACTTTACAATTTTATTGCCGATTCCCTTTTTTCTATATTGTTTTTTTACGGTAATATCATGCAGATAGGCATCACCGGTATTATCGCTTAATGCTCGGCCCATTCCGATTACTTCTTCACCGGATTGAACGATCAGAATACAATGACTTCCCTTGATGATCATATCAATCCGATTCGGGTTAGCAATATTTTCGGGCCACCATTTTTCAGCATGGTAGAGTGCCAGTATCTGAACCTTCTGGTCTGTTGTGGGCTTTTCTAAAAAGGTATATGTATACATTATTATTTTTTTTCTTCACCAGCAGGCAGAACTGAAATATTATTTTTCCCATTATCTTTTGACAGATACATGGCTCTGTCTGCGCGGAGAATAAATGAAGAGAGATCTTCATTTGTACAATAATCGGTTATTCCAATACTCACAGTGATGTATGATATGGCTCCTGACATGGAATGGAATTGTTTTTCAGTGAGTTTTTGCTGGATTCTTTCAGCAACGTTTATAGCTTCATTTATCGGGGTCTCCGGAAGGAGGATCGTAAATTCTTCCCCGCCATACCTGTATGCAGAATCCATACCGCGAAGACATCCATTGATAATTTCTCCAAAGCCTGACAGGACTTTATCACCATCTAAGTGCCCAAACTTATCATTATACTCCTTAAAATTATCAATATCGATCAGGAGTAATGACAACGGATGGTGGAATCTGTTCAGTCTGTCTATCTCCATTTCAAGTTGTGTATAAAAATATCTGGAATTGAAAAGTTTGGTCAATCCATCTGTAATGGCCATTTTTTTCAATTTTTGAAGCATCTGAGCCCGGTCTCTTGAAAGCCTTCTTTCCCGTAAGACCCTTTTGATCCTTAATAGCAGCTCTTCAAAGCGAACCGGTTTAAAAATAAAGTCACTGGCCCCTTTGCTGATAGCTTCTTCATAGGAGTAGTCTGCATTAAAGCCGGTAATGACAATTACCTCAGAATCGTAGGTTTGTTTAATAATATCAGTCAGCTCAAGTCCGTCCATGCCGGTCATTAGAATATCGGTAATAACAACGTCAACCGGATTTGTTTTGAGATATTCGAGGGCGTCTTCGGCATTGGATGCAGATGCAGATTCAAATTTGGCCATGCGGAGAAATTCCTGCATTGCATCCCTGATGGCCGTATCATCGTCCACAATTAATATAAAATCATTCATTTTAAAACACCTGAAAGTAAATCACGCTATCGGAAGGTATCAAGCCTTGACACTGATAATAGCAGTTGATAAAAAATCGACAACCAAATATATAAGCAAACATTATAATAGTCAACTGACTTTTGTTTATATAAAGTATGGCTCCATTTTATATGGATTTAATAATTTAGAATATTATAACACATTTTTCTTAGGAGGAAAAATGTGTTAGTATAACTTTTGATTTTAAAAAGATTTTTTAATATAATCGGGAAAAAAAAACTATTTATGAAAAAAATAAGAAATTTCAGCATTATTGCTCATATTGACCATGGTAAATCGACTCTATCAGATCGTTTGATTCAGGAAACAGGTGTCATTGAAGACAGGGATTTTAAAGATCAGATTCTGGATACAATGGATATCGAGCGTGAAAGAGGTATTACCATTAAGAGTCAGACGGTGTGCCTGCCCTATACGGCAGAAGACGGTGAAGAATACATTCTGAACCTGATTGATACACCAGGGCATGTTGATTTTACCTATGAGGTGTCAAGAGCTCTTGCGTCATGTGAAGGTGCCTTACTGATTGTTGATGCTAGTCAGGGGGTCGAAGCTCAGACACTGGCAAATTTATATCTGGCATTAGAGCATGATCTTGAAATAATCCCGATTATTAATAAAATCGATCTCCCCTCTGCCGAGATTGACTGGGTGAAGGGGCAAATTGACGAGGATCTTGGGCTGGATTCGGAGCTTGCAATTCTAACATCAGCTAAAAACGGTATCGGCATTAAAGAGGTTCTTGAGGGGGCAGTAAATCTTTTGCCACCCCCGGTAGGTGACCCTGATGCGCCTTTTAAAGCACTTATTTTTGATTCACACTATGACCCCTACCGGGGTACCATTGTTCATTTTAGAGTTATGGATGGTACTGTTAAAGTGGGGGACACGATAAAATTCATGTCTAATGATGCTTCATATAAAATTGAAGAATTAGGTATTTTTCAGATAGTAAAAATACCTAAAAAAGAACTGCGGGCAGGAGAGGTAGGGTATATCATAGCGGGTATCAAGACCGTAAGCGACACCAGTTGCGGTGATACAATAACCCACGTTAAGAGACCCTGTGAAGAAGCAGTAGCCGGTTTTAAAGAACCGACACCGGTTGTTTTTTCATCTATTTACCCTGTTGCTTCTGATGATTATGGTGAATTAACAATTGCGCTTGAAAAATTGAAATTAAATGATGCAGCCCTTATTTATGAGAAGGACTCGTCTGCAGCGTTAGGATTTGGTTTCAGGTGTGGTTTCCTGGGGCTTCTCCATCTTGAAGTTGTACAGGAACGACTTGAGCGTGAATATAACCTTTCCCTTATTTTAACGGCCCCTTCTGTTCAGTATGAGCTTGTAATGAGAGATGGCGAGGAAGTTATTATCGATAACCCGGCGCTTTACCCTGATCCGACCCTTATCGAAACGACCCGTGAACCCTTTATAAAAGCGGCAATTATTATTCCCGAACGCTATATGGGGGCAGTTATGAAACTCTGCCTTGACAGACGTGGGGTAAATAAAAATTACCAGTACCTGACTAATTCAAGAATTGAAATGATTTTTGAACTGCCTCTTGGTGAAATTGTTTATGATTTTTATGACAAACTAAAAAGTGTTACACAAGGCTACGGCTCCTTTGATTATGAAATCATCGGCTATCAGGAGACGGATTTAGCCAAGCTCGATATTTTGATTAATGGCGATCGTGTTGACGCACTTTCTCAACTGGTTCACCGTGATAATGCAGTTCCAAGAGGACGACAGGCCTGTGCACGACTTAAAACTGAAATTCCGCGCCAGATGTTTAAAATTGCTATTCAGGGTGCTATCGGTGCAAAAGTAGTATCCCGGGAGACTGTTAATGCATATAGGAAAGATGTAACAGCAAAATGCTATGGTGGTGATATTTCAAGGAAGAGGAAACTGCTTGAAAAACAGAAAAAGGGTAAAAAAAGAATGAAAATGGTTGGCCAGGTAGAGATTCCCCAGTCAGCCTTCCTTGCAGTTCTGAAAACAGATGATTAGACCTGATACGCAAACTTGTTAAATGGATAAAAAAGTTCTTTAATTTTTTTTATCCATTTGATAGTTAAAAAATTAGTTTTTCATTAAAAACCCTGTTTAATGTAAAGGCATTTGTTCGTAATTATTTTTCCGCCCTGACAAACAATTTTACTATTTTTACCGGAGGTTGAGATGAAAAAAATTAATTTGATTTTGATAACCCTGAGTCTTTTTTTCTTTATTGCGACTGCGAATGTTTATTGCAACCAGGCATCAGAGGCACTTAACGGTGAGTGGCTTACAGAAGACAAAGGAGCCACAATAACGATCAGTAAATCCGGTGATGTTTGGAATGGTGCAATCTCATGGCTAAAAGAACCACTTGAGACAGATAAGAAATCTCCTGCGTTTGGTAAAGATCCGATTGATTTTAGAAATCCTGATAAATCAAAGCAGACAAGAAAAATCATGGGTCTTATGATGCTTGAAAATTTCAAATGGACCGGCAAAAAATTTGAAAGCGGAACAATATATGATCCGGATTCAGGTAAAACCTATAAATGTAATATAACATTTAAGGGGGAAGACTCTATTAAAGTGCGCGGTTATATTGGTATTTCCCTTCTGGGTGAAACACAAATCTGGACCCGAAAACAATAATGCAATCTAAACGGGCAGTTTGATTAATTGCAACTGCCTGTTTTTTATATCCCTCCCATTTTTTTCATTATGGTCAGTTTCAGGCCATCCTTTTTTTGACCAGACAATTACATTCAACCTGTGCTTGATATACAATTATTATAATCTGACTTCGGGAGCGCATATATGAGACTATTTCTTTTTTTAATTACTGCAATAATTGTATTTGATTCCGGAATTTTATCTGCGGATACTGATGAATGGAATGTAATCAGTGATAAAGACGGTATTGTCTTATCCCAGAAAGCTGTGGACCTGTCTGCATACCGAACTTATAAAGCTGATGCAGTAATAAATATGTCAATGGAAACACTGATTGAAGTTATGCTTGATGTGAACAGTTATACTGAATGGATGCCCGGATGTACCGGTGCTAAAACAGTCTCGGAAAAAAAGATAGATGATCCGGTTATTAAAGATTATATTATCCATATTCTCTGGGATGCCCAATGGCCGGTTAAAAATAGAGACTTTGTTATCGAAACAAGGGCTGACGTTGATTGGATTAGTGGCAGGGCATCTGTTGTTCTCGATTCAATCGATAATTCTCGGGTGCCGGTTTCTAATAAAAAATTCCGCTTAAAAAAATACTGGGGCAAATTTGACTGTCAGTATATTTCAAGAAACGAGACCCGGGTCAGCTATCAGAGCATGATTCATCCTGGCGGAAAAGTAGGGCCTGGATTGTCGAATACGTTTACCAGAAATATTCCTCGTGGAATAATGAAGGGTTTAAGACGGATTGCCGCCAATGATAAATATAAGAAAGCAGCGATAAAAGATTTTTATTAAATAATTTTTTGATGGCGTCGTAAAAAGTCCCATCTACTGCGCTTTAGTGCCTGTCCAGACTTTTGACGTACTATATATACTACTTCAAGCCTGACCAGGCACTAAATCTTGTATATGAAACCTTTTCCTTAGCCATCTCAAGACTTTTTACGAGAACATCATTTTTTGGATCAGAAATAAATCATTGTCATTAATTTAAGAAGATGAAATCAAATATGATCCAATGCTTTTCCCCTGGATTTAAATACTTGACCTGAACGGTGTTTTGTATTACAAATTTTGTTATAAGAATTCCTGCCGTATTACCTTTGTAAGAACAATAGCTTTTAATAGTGTATTCAACTTTTGAGGAGGTCGTAATGTCTTTGAACAGATTCTGGTTAACATCCTACGATGATGGCTTGGCTGACCTTGATCCATCGCTTTGGGAAACTACATTTGTTGATGCAATTAAGCCTGTTTTTACAGAGTTTAAATATAAAACAGCTCTGGCCTATATGGGGACTGAAATAAATTTTGGAATGCTTGATCGTTATTCGAACAGTTTTGCGCAGATGCTTATTTCCAATGGATTTCAAAAAGGGGATATAATTGGTATTAACCTGCCCAATATGCCTGAATACATTATTGCGTGGTTAGGTATATTAAAAGCAGGGTGTATCGTTTCTGGTGTTTCACCGTTACTGTCGGATGATGAAATGCTTCATCAGTTAAGAGACTCTGATGCAAAGGGGTTGATTACGCTGGATGCTATATTTGCTGCCAGGCTCGTTAATATTGAGGCCTCACTCCCTGAACTGAAACTTGTAGTGACAGCAAGTGTTGGCGGTTTTTTGCCTTTTTATAAGAGAATCCCCGGTAAACTGTTAGGGAAAATTCCAAAGGGTAAAGTGACTCAACTTAAGGGGAAAACGGTTCTCACTATGGAAAAGGTAATTAAGTCAGGTACCTATATTTCAGAGCAACCGTCTGTTTCCATTACGCCGGATGATATTGCATACGTGCAGTATACCGGTGGTACTACAGGTCCCCCAAAAGGTGCAATGCTTACCCATCGAAGTATCATTGCCGATCATATTATCGTGCAGAACTGGCTGAAATGGCAAAAGGGTGAAGGGATTGCTCTTTCCGGTTTTCCTTTTTTTCATATAGCCGGTCTTTTTTTTAATGCAAACTGTATTTATTTAGGCTGTACACAGGTTTTGATTCCGAATCCCCGTGATACCAGCCATATTTGTAAGGAACTTGCAAAATATAAACCTGAATACCTGGTAAATGTACCAACACTCTACCAGATGCTGATAGGTGATCCTGCATTTTCAGAACTCGATCATTCTGCGGTGAAATGCTGTATCTGCTCAGCATCCCCTTTCCCGCCGGAATCACAGAAAGAATTGGAGAATATAATTGGTAAAGGCGTTTTGCTTGAAGTTTATGGCATGACTGAAACATCGCCTTTAACTGCAATGAATCCGGTTGAAAAGGAAAAGAAATTAGGGACAATTGGGCTACCGCTTCCAAATACATACATCAGGCTCAAGGAGCCGGGGACAAACAAAGAAGTCGAACAGGGGGAACCCGGTGAAATTTGCGTTAAAGGCCCTCAGGTTATGCAGGGATACTATAATAAACCTGAAGAGACTAAAGCATGTTTTGATGATGAAGGCTATTTTCACACAGGTGATGTCGCCATCCAGGATGAGCAGGGGTATCTTAAAATCGTTGACAGGACAAAGGATATGATCATAGTCAGCGGTTTTAAGGTTTTTTCCAAGAAAGTTGAGGAGATTATGACCGAACATCCTGCTGTCGATATGATTGCAACCATAGGTATTGAAAATCCTGACAGACCTGGATCAGAACTTGTAAAAGCCTACATTACAACGCCTCCAGGGTATATGGATGATAAAGATATTGATGTATTAAAACTCGATATTCGGGAATTTGCCAAAGAGAAGCTGGCTGCGTATGAAGTCCCCAAGGTTATTGAACTTATGGATGAAATGCCATTAACGACTGTTGGTAAAATTGATAAAAAAATACTGAGGAAGATGTAAAAGAGATTACGGTAGGCTTAAAAAAGAAAACGTTTCCATGCGCCAACATGGAAACGTTTTACAAAGGTAACTGCAAGCATAAAAAGTTCAGCTGGTAGTAGACGCTGAGCTGATTAATAAAATTATTTTCCGGTAAACTTAGGCTCACGTTTTTCCATAAAAGACATAAAGCCTTCAATGGCATCTGTAGATGTTGCAACTTTATCGCTGCCTTCTGCTTCTAATTTAAGGCCTTCGTCAATACCATCATATTCACCGGCAGACATTGCTTTAAGAACAGCGCTTACTGCAAGTGGTGGTCTCATAGAAAGTTTGTTTGCAAAGTCAACTGCATCTTCAACAACTTTACCTTCTTCTGAAATCTGACTTACAAGGCCTGCTTCAAGCGCTTCTTCTGCACTTAATTTTTTACTGAAAAAAATCAAGTCAAGTGCTTTTGCTTTACCGACAATAGATGACAGTCTCTGAGTTCCGCCCCAGCCAGGGATAATACCAAGATTAAGTTCAGTAAGGCCAAGTTTAGCTTTTGGTGTATTTACCATAAATCTGAACTGACATGCCAGAGCAAGCTCAAGTCCGCCACCAAGTGCAAAACCATTAATGGCTGCGATAACAGGCTTGCTAAAACGGTCAATTTTTCTCCAGAGAGTTCGTCCAAGAGGAGCCGTTGTTGCAGCATTACCCGCATCACTTACATCAAACCCTGCTGAAAAGCATTTTTCACCGCTACCGGTAAGGACAACTACACGTACTTCTTCATCTTCTTCAACACTGGTAAGTGCTTTTTCAAAGTCCTGCATGGTTGCAAGATTCCATGCATTTGCAGGTGGATGATTGATTGTAACGATCGCAACGTACTCTTTTTTTTCGATCAGGATGTTTTCAAGTTCCATTTTATTCTCCCAATATTGTTAAAATGTTCGGCTCGATAATCTTTTGTGATTATAAGCAAATTAGCATTAATAAACTCAATGTAGATTTTACCAGTAGTGTAAAAAAATACAAAGAATTATAAATAGACTTAAGTGTCAGTTTTGTCAATAGATTTAATGGTGATTTTTAAAGGTAGATTGCTCAATTTTGTATATAAAATACTATAATTGAAAGATAAATTGCGTGTTGTTACCAGGCACTAAAATCAGTTACTCAAAAAATGTATTCCTTGAGTTTATCAGATTACGCCGTTTTGAATATCATGGATTATCTTTTTATGAAATGTCTGAGCAAGGTCCCTGTAACTTATTGAATTAGAACTATGTGTATGCGTCAGCAAGGAAAGACCTTCATGAAATGAAATCAGAATAAGACTTATTTTTTCAGTCTTATTGGCATCTTCAATATAAGTTAAGAGGATAGAAACAATTAAGTCACCCCCTTTTTTGTAAAGGTCTTTGATTTTATCCTTAACCTTTTCATTGTTGCGACTGAGTTCCCAGATTTCGATAAAGTATATTTACTGTTACATTAATATCGAAGATATACCCTTAAAAACCGTCTAATATCTCAATCTCAATTTTATAAAGTAATTAAAAAAAGATTGATCCTGCAGGGTATTTAAGATAATAAAAAATAACTTAATATCAATAGGCAGACAATCACATTAAATATGTAAAGTCATTGCCGATAAACGATCAGGCTATCTGCTTTTGGGGCTTAATTTATGACATGATGGTTGTTGTTTAAATTATCGCGGAAGATTCTATCTTTTTTACGCCAATAGGTTTCAGTTGTTCAATAGCAATTTTGACAGCAAACAAAGGAGATATATTAGCCATGGACCGAACGTTATATATTGATAATCTTAGAAGTATGATGATTCTTACAATTGTTATTTTCCATTCAGCAATGGCATATACAACAATATTACCATGGTGGTTTGCCCTTGATAATAATAACAATCAAATTTTCGATTTACTAATTTTATTTTTCGACAGTTTCCAGCTCCCGGTTCTGTTTTTGCTGGCCGGTTATTTTGTCCTACCATCTTTAAAAAAATACGGTGCATTCAATTTTACTGTGAAAAAAATCAGAAAATTAGTAATCCCCCTCATATTATTGAGCATTACATATACCCCTCTAATGGCATATATCAGATATACTCAGCATGTTGAAAATCCGATTGGATATATCAGCTATTTTACAAAGTATCTGGCTACAATATCAGATTATGGTATTTTTTATTATGCCGACATAGCCACAATAATGAAATATGCAGACTCTTTTTGGTTGTTTCACCTTTGGTTCCTCTCAGTTCTTTTTGTTTTTTATATCGTTACTGTAGTGATTTGCATTTTTGTTATTAAGAAAAAAATAAACAAGAATCAGACTATAAACCCATACACTTTACCATTTTTAGTGGCAGGCATAATCACAGCTCTTTTGGTATTTGCAACCAACTTGTTCTTTTTTGACTGGGAATGGATCAAAGCAGGCTCATTTTTTGTGTGCCAACCTGTCAGAATGCCCGTTTATATAGGAATGTTTATTCTGGGGTTGTATGGTTACAGAAATAATTGGTTTAAAAATCAAATTCCGGGTAACCCATGGAAATGGTATATTCTGTCACTTACTCTATTTTTATTTTTAATTGCATGTTCAAATAAAATGTGGATCGATCAGGACAAAAGCAATATTGTATTGGCTCTGTTTTATAGCATTTTACGATCATTTGTGACAATTTCCTGGTTTTGCTTTTTCTTAAATGTTTCAAAAAAATATTTAAATAAAACCAATAAGGTTACGAGATTTATAAGTTTCCATTCTTATGAATTGTTTTTGCTTCATCTTCCAATAACAGTTTCTTTACAACTGGGCTTTACAAAAATCAATCTGCCTGTTGGTATCAAATTCCTTATGGTCAGCGTTTTATCAGTAATTTTATCTCTGATTCTCTCAAGCCTTATTTATAAACGTATTCAAAATTTTATTGAAAATTTCAGTTTTTTTGAGTCTTCAAAAGAGAATACGACTGCTGTTGAAAATATATAAGAAAAATGACGCTGCCGTTGTATAGGCAGCGTCTTTTTGCAGGTTGTTTACTGATTGCTTGAATGAACGATAACGACCCCGAAGATGATAAAGATAAGTGCAAGCAGTATATTTAACGTTGCAACAGGTTCTCCCAAAAGAAGCCCCCCAAAAAATACACCAGAGACTGGCATCAGAAAAATATAAGAATGGAGAGTAACAGTACCATATTTTCTTACTAAAGTTGTCCAGAGAACATACCCGATGGAAGCTGAAATTACACTTTGATAGAATAATGCCGTTAACGTCTGGGCGTTAATACTGATGATCATTTTTTCATCAAAAAAGTAACCGCAGATTAAAAAGAACGGGAAACTTAAAAAACCCGGAACGACTGCAAGGAGATAGGGGCGGAAATCTTTTACAATACGCTTTGTAACAATTGCATTCATCGCCCATACAAGGGTTGCTGCAAATATTAATAAATCACCGGTCAACATAGTTGCATTGATGCTTTTTTTATCAAAGAAGATGAAGGCCGCTCCAATAAAACCGAATGCAATCCCTATAAATTTTTTCCAGGTAATTGAATCACCTGCAATAAAAAAATGTGCAAATATAAGTACAAAAAAGGGCTGCAGATTTGAAATTAATGCCCCCCTTGATGCTAAAGTTTTAGTCATCCCAAAATAGATGAGAACGATCTGAGAAAAGAAGAGCATCGTAAGCAAAAGAACCCTTGGCCAAAGATGACGTTTGATTTTCAAAGGTCTACCGGTACAGACCGCCCATAAGCCAATCAGAACAGACGCTATTAAAAAACGAATGCCCGCATTAGTAAACGGGCCAAAGCCGCTCAGGCTGGTTTTTACTGCGACAGTATTGCCTCCGAAAATAATGCAGAGCGTAGCAATTAAAACAACTGCTGCAGTTGATGGTTTCGTCTCACTCTCTGTTGTGCCGCTCATGCTCAGTACCGGTTTCACATCGAATTCTCCTTAAAAAAATGGTGTATTGTTTTGGCTTAGTTAAACGTTTTTTAAGCCCTAAAATAAAAAACCCCCTGCCGGTTATCGGCAGGGGGTTGAATTTAAAGAATATATTTATAACTTTATCAACCACCCTCCGGTACAGGCCAGGTCGCCCAGAACATAATTACAGCGATATGTCTGAGGCGTCTTGAAATAGTTGTGTGGTTTTTAAAAGTATTCATTTTGTTCTCTTTAGTTATAATACAAAAATATTCGAGAGACTTATTAAACTTCTTTGAGCTGATTTGCAATAGTTAATTTAAAAAAATGTTACTTTTATGTGAACGCGTAGTTGTGGTGTTCCTATATTGCCTGAATAAAACGTGATGCAATATTATCGGCAAGCAACAACCCTTTTTTTGATAACCTGCAGATGTTATTTGACATGATAATATGATCTGATGATGTCAGATCTGACAGGACACTTCTGAACAGATTTGAAAAATCAGCATGAAATGTCTTATTGAACCATTTAATATCGATACCGTCAGTTTTTCTTAATCCCAAAAAGATGGCTTCGATTATTTTCTGTTCTTCTGAGAGTAGCTCTTCTTCATTCACAGACAGGTTACCTGAGTTTATGTTTGCCATGTATGTTGACAAATTTGAACTATTCCAGGATCGCCTTCCGGTGTTGACATTGAATGAATGGGCCGATGGCCCAAACCCGTTATAAGAAATAACATTCCAGTACTTCATATTATGTTGGGATCGTGTCTCGGGTGATGATGCAAAATTTGAAATTTCATAATGGAGAAATCCGTTAGATTCAAGATATGAGATCGTTTTTTCAAATAAAGCTGCTGATATTGTATCACCCGATGGTGTTACAGCGCCATTTCGGTATAGCTGATAAAGTGGTGTTCCGGTTTCGTAGGTCAGGTTATAACAGGACAAATGCTCGGGTGTAAGACTGACTGCCGCTTTAAGATCTTCAACCCAGAGTGATTCTGTCTGTCCTGGAATGCAATAAATCAGATCGATCCCAATGTTTTTAAAACCTGCTTTTCTTGCTTCTTTTATAAAAAAACGGGCCTCTTTTGCATTATGAATTCTACCAAGAAATTTCAGATGACGATCATTAAACGACTGCACACCCACATTCAATCTGTTTATACCTGCTTTCCGGTAATCTGCCAGCTTTTCAACAGACATGGTGCCCGGGTTAACTTCAATTGTAATTTCAGCCGCATCACTCACATCAAAACACCTGCGAACAGAACCCAGAATCCTTTGAATACTTTCTGCCTTAACTGCCGATGGGGTTCCACCACCCAAATAGACCGTATCAACCGTCTTCTTATCACCCGACGTAACAATCTCAATTTCCCGAATCAGTGCCTCTACAAATTTACCCTCAACAGATAAATCCGTCTCCGAATAGAAGTCACAATAAACGCACTTCTTCACACAAAATGGTATATGGATATAAATGCCACTCATAAAAAAATTCCTGATTTTACCAATGCTGGGCACGCTTCAAAGCCAACATACTAAAGAAAATAAAGCTGAGCTGTCAGAAAACGTCAAGAGCAAGGCACCTCAGTACTTGCACCCCAAGGGCACTCGCTTCGCAGCGTAGTAGCGAAGCTACGTCGAGTGCTGAGTAAACGCAGCTACCATGAAATCTATTCCCTTGAAACCAGCTCTGTTTTTCCCTTCTGATTATAATAGCAAATAGAAATTTCAGAGCGCCTCGAAAGCAAGGCGTCTCAATGTGAAGTAGTGGCGAAGCTACGTCGAACATTGAGCAACGCAGCTATCGTGGTGCTCTGGAATTCTCTATATGAAGCGGCGCATGA